>JGI24158J21664_10000084_pt1 | contig 55156 bp, 30 predicted proteins | sample Ectturendosymbi3_FD_21664 | JGI IMG/M metagenome (IMG submission 21664) | reverse complement strand
ATCAGCAACATATCAGCGACACCACCTCTTGTTGACGAATCCGACCGAGAGTCAAAAATCGTAAACAGTGCAACTTCATCTCATGCACGCCGTTAATTTCTCGCGATTTGAAAAACATTCCTGGTTTTATTTACGACCTGCTCAGCGAGCAACACACGACAACCGGTTTTGTTTTGGAAAGAATGACAATGCATTTGCCCATCTCCATTGCAGTACACAATCTATTATGAAAAAAGTGCTGTCTTTTCGCCTTGTTCTTACACTTCACCTTCATCAATATCGGGTTGGTCGTGTGAAACGAAGAAAGTCGAATTGTATAAAACCTTTTATCTTTGGCGTGCGTTTTGTTTAAGAAATATGGACGAGCGTTTCCATCACCTGTTCGCGTGCGTTGTGGCAACCCAGCGAATTGCGGAAAAACCGAGTTTGTTGCAAAATTCATCCAACATGTGAAGCAAATGATGACACCTGCACCGCAAAGAGTCGTTTGATGTTACGGTGAGTGGCAGCGGCGTACTGTCCCCACCTGTCACTGGTTGCAAAACGGGATATCGATTATCAAATACGCTACCGGCCCTACGATTACGGCACTGGATATTCATCACAGAAGGTAAAATATTTTACGTGATATTTATATTTTCAGCCATTTTCGTATTTTAGCCTTCTTTTATTTTCGAGCTTCTGCAACGCCTAGGTATGTCATGGTTTAATCTGACAAACAAACATCCACATCGCTGTACGACAGATGATGGTGCAAAACTTTACGTTTACGTCACAATATCCGCTGCGATTCGATGCAAGGATAAGTCTGGGCGCGCCGCCCAATTAAATCCTGCGTTGTTGATTACAGTTTCATCACGGGTTGGTAATCACGCAACAGAAAAAAGATCGATCTGAAGAGTTAAAAATCACGCAGTGGGGAGTCTTTAGCATCCATTTCTGTTTAACTCGTTGTCAATAACGTCGACCGTCGGCGCCAGTGACGTCACAATTTTATAATCGGATTAAAACTTGAAATGTCTAGACACGCCCACCCTTGCAAGCTACACAAATCCAATATAAGCAAATATTTTTTTGTTTTTGTGATTTTTTCGTTCATTTCATTATTTGCATATATTGGAGTTTGTGTAGCTTGCAAGGGTGGGCGTGTCTAGCATGTCAAGTTTTATCCGATTATCAAATTGTGACGTCACTGGCGCCGACGGTCGACGTTACTGACAACTAGTTAAACAGAAATGGATGCTAAATGAATATATTTTTTAAACGTTTTCTTAAAGACCTGTAACAACGCTTTTTCCAAGTATGATATTTATATGAAGCGTTTTGATCACAAGCAAGTTTGACTGAAATATGCGAAGTATCCCGAAATAAAGTAAACTTTAATATGAAGTGATAGAGTACTTGTCAAAACGAATTGCTGAACCAGGATATTTTTATCATTTATTTTGGTTTCCATTCCTCTACTTCAGTGTGTTTTAGGATTTCTATTTGTTCTATGTTTCTGTTTTCTTGTGCTAATTACCTTGAAAACTATCAAGTGAATTCGACATATGGGTGCGTAGGTTATTGCTTATCTCGAATTACTAACCGGTCCTCAGCAAACTTCGTAAGTTTTGTTGGTTATGTTTGAATCATGTGTAGGCAAACCATGTCTGTGACAAGATCGTACCATTGACTTTAGTGTGCCCTACAGATGTACAGTATGTTGGAATGATAACACGAAAAAAAATTGGTGTTTACAACTGCCTGCCATGTCGCACGGTTGGTTGAGTACGCGCCATGCAGGTCTGGTGATTTCGAAGATTGACAAACGGTATTTGCGGCTTGTTCAAACTCGTGCTCGGCGTTAATGGGGGTGCAAGACACGGTTTACGCGCAGCGTTGTCATTGGCACGTCATCAATGCAGCATCTAAAAACAGAAGTAGCCGCGTGACCCACGACGCAAGGATACGGAGATGGCCCCGTAGACCACTCGTGATTCTTCGAAAGGTGTATAAAATGCGAGTATAACGAATCTGAACAGAACTGATTTTTACATTTTTTTAGGTTAAACTCCAAGCAGTTGTAACAACTATTATAAGAAAACCCATAAAATTTGAATCTATTGAAGAAAGTTGTTTTAAGTTTCAAAAATACTTTTCAATGCAAAATTGTGTGTTCTACGATATATTAATTAAATGGCAAAAATTTTTAAATATCTTTTCAATGAAATAATAGCAGTATGACAGCTCTGTTTAGCGTAGTACAGAGCATCATCTTATATGAAATTACAAATAAGAATATATATAGGCATATATATACAGAGATTTCGAACATATACAAACATCCGGAAAGGTTTTATTCCAAAGAAAACTTTGCAAATAGTCCCCTGCTGTAGATATTTTTCAAATCAAACAGACATCTACAGATTTAGATCAATTAAGAAATGTTTTAAATGACACAATAAGATGCATACTGAGATCACAATGTTTAAACATTTTTTTTATTGTCTGCTTTTAAACCTTTGCTAACACGATTTATACTCACGCCGATTAAAAATTGTGCAAGGTCTTCCACAAACGAAGTTCCAACAGAGTCTGGAACCTCTCGTTTCTCGTTTAGATCGTATTTTTTCAACTTGATCCACTACTACGGCATCCATGACCTTTGATTATAAGAAATATTTTCTTGAAAATCTAGAGTAATAACTATCAAAAGATTCTGAAGTTTGTTGCTTGTAAAGTGTTAGTTTTTCATTTATTTGTTCACAAGCCAGGCGATTTAACGTTACGAAATTGGCGAAATGTGGTTAATACCGCCAGTAAAATTCATGAAGACTTTCAAGAACCCAGCTTTGAATGTTATTGACGATACTCAAATATTCATTTCTACGTTTCGAGAATCATGAAATTTTTGTTGATATAGTATTTCAAATGTATTTACAAATATCTAAAAAATGACCAAATAGAGATTTTACAAATATCGAAGCTCTTATGCATCCAATGCTGGCATCAGCAATGCTTGTCTTGACAATTATTTGCAAATGGTGCTAACTTTTATATCAACTGTACCTTTTCTGTTTCATTCTCATTGAAAGCATTTTCAAAAAACTTACTTCGAAAAAAGATTTTTGCTGGAAATGGAAAGACGTTCAGAGAAATGCCAAAGCGAAATTTAGTTTTACACTTATTACTTTTGCTAAATTATTCAATTTGTTAAGTCCGACATTATTTTTTCAGGAGTGAGAAAACTTTGCTTTCGATGTCACATCCATAACTACGGAGGAAAGAATGTCATGAAATAAAATCAAGAAAAACTGAATATTTTTATTCATTGTTAATTTATTTGACGTTTGTGTTTGTTTTTTGTTTATCATTTTCAATAAAAACAAACAGTTTGTGTAGTTACACCACAAAGAGGTTGACTTTTGTTTTCTTCGTGCTTCTGTGACACATGCAGAATAAAATTTGCTTCATGACAACAATTTAACCTTTTGCCAGGTTTCATTTTTGTCAATTTTTTATGTATGGTTTTCTTAACCAGCTAAGTGATCCAGTGGGTCGAGCACGCACCATAAAGCGCTGTTGACTGGTTTCCATTTCGTGGAGAAGTCTTGTTCAGGGCATAGCACAGTCTTGAAAAACTGTATTCGGGTGATCGGCACTGATGGGTGGGTGAAAGACACGGTTCATGTGAATATGTAGTGCTGCCATTGACTTGTCAACAATCAAGAAACCATGTGTTCCCGGCTTGACCTATCGGTGATGGGTAGCTCCTCCGACCACTCATGACACTCCATATGGAGCATAAATCGAGTAAAATGAAGGTTAACCTGCTTCTTTAACCAATATCTAGGCAGTTGTTTAATGATATACAAGTATGGCTTATCACCTCGCTTTTCATCCTGACAGCAGCTTTACAGATCAAAGTGTAAGCCGGTCTTGTCGTTTTCATTCGCTCTGTATGATTGTTGGTGAAACGTTCAGGTACATAAGTGTCCACTAGTGTCGCGACACGAGTGAATCTATCTGCAAATATTTTTATAGGAAATCTATTTCACGTAATAATGCAGTACGCATCCTCCTTCCTGAATCTGCAAACAGTACTTACGGGCGAAATGTTCAAAAGTTGAATGCTTACACAAAGAGTAGAGAAAGCAAAAAAAGGAACTCAAGGCTAAAATTTAAAAGGATAATTCAAAACACAACTTGCGGCACTTAATGAACTGAAAAATACATCTTTCCTAAAGAAGTGCTTTCGTTGAAACTGGAAAACTATCTGACGCCAGTTATATATCAACGCAACAAACCCACAATCACGCCACAGTGACACAAACAGAACGTTGGTAAAACGTCAAACAGGATTACTTTCATTAGGTTGGCAGCCATACTCCAGGGAGCGATTTTAAAATTGAAAAGTAAACACTCTGAAGGGAAATGTCAACATCGGTAGCAGCATGTAGGAAAGTTCAAAACAAGTCGGCGAAGCTGAACGGGAAAAGCACTGAACAATACAAAGAGTACAGCAATGATTTCGTACGAGGAAGGATCATGTTTTGTATATTAATAGTGTTATGAGTTTGTTGAACCATTTATCTTCACGCAAGTATCCAGAGAGTGAAAACTGGGGTTGCACTACAAAATAACAGTGTAAGCTTCATAAATAGGCAGTTTATTTATGATGTCATTGAACACCTAATAGTGCCGCGGTATGACCATTTGGTCGTTGTCATCAGGGGTGTAGTGCTAAAACAAGAGTTGTGGGAACGCCGTTCCCACGCCAAATAAAAAGGAAGACTGTACCAAATAGTTTGAATATAAGTGAACATTCGCCTACAAGAATTTCCACACTGGATCTTCCTGTTTCACTGCAGACTTTTGACTAGCAGTGCAAATCTGCGTGTCACTAGCACATCTGTGAGATTCCAGCCATGTTTTAATCTAATCGTTTGGATCTCACATGTTCAAGTAACGTTATTAGTGTAAAAAGGTGTGGGAACGCCTTCCCACCCCACTACACCCCTGGTTGTCATCCTTATTATCTGGTTTCTTCCACGTACTTCGTTGCGATGACCATTTCGTGGAAACTTTGTTGATGGCATATCACGAACATGGTGCTCAACCAACTGTACCACTCAGCAGGAATCACTTACAAAGTGAATATTTCATTCTTGGGATATTCTGAAAGCTGTAACGCAGTGGTTAAAACAACTAATGCGAAGAGGTTTTATACAACTTACAAGAATAACTTCACAACTTCAACACAGTTTTAATTTTTTGAACCATGATAATTTCAAGTGTAATAAAACTCATGCCAGCATATGTTGTAGCAAGTTTGACAGTATCCGATTGTTTCCTTTTTTCAACTTCAAATAATGCTTGCAGCAGTTAGGAAGTCGTGATACTAAAATTGGTTTAATTGAGCTGAAGGTTGTTCATGATGATTTGCTTGATCTTAAACTGTGTCATTTACGACTGAGTTTCCAATATTGCCTCGATCGCAACATTGGTGAAACGTTTCGTTGTCATCGAAAACTTCAATTCGGAACAATTAGGTTTAGACGTACGTGAAACCAAAAGCTATCTTTAGTTATGATGTCGACCTGTATCTATAGCGGTTGTGACAAAAAACAAACAGAAGGATTTGTGCAAACCAGTTTTAAAGGAAATATGTAAATATGTAAATACCAATCGGAGAGCAAGAAACTACTACCTAGTCACATGAGATATTATTCAAACATATTGTAAGAGAAAACATCCGTTTTAATGTAAATTGTGTGAAAATGCGTTATTTCCGTCATATACATCATCCTCTGAAAGTATCAAATCGCATTTTTAGCCAAATCAATCCACTTCAAAATATCAAAATGCGAAAAGTGCCAAATAAGTATAACTCGAAATATTAATCAACAGGCACCACGAGAATTTAAACAAATGGCTAAACGAAGTTTGTAATGTGTTCAAAAAATGATGGGTGCTACTACAGCGTGAGGTCTATCGCCGTATGTCGCCTGCCCAGGTGCAGCCTGAGGCCTACCGCGTCAGTTCCCATAGTGTGAGGAGTGCGGTTTCTATAGCGTGAGGTGTATGGTCTGGTAAGTTTCCATAGCGTCGGGTGTGACGTCTACCGGCGTGTGCATAGAGAAGGAAGAAAACGGAGCTCCTAAAATAGTTACAGTAACATCGATTGAGGGTAACATCGATTGAGGGTTGTTGAAGGAGTTTTATAGAAGAGTCATTCTGACACAAAGAGCAGCACTCGCCTTTTTAAGAGAACACAATCTCTTGGATACAGTTCACCAAATGATGATTATACTCTGTCGGAAAAAATTCGGGGAATTATTCATATACTGCATCTGCTTGTGAGAAATCAAGGGGAAATTAAAGGAATCTTTATTCAGTTCTGGCACTGCAATCTTGGGAACAACGGAATTTTCTTCAAGTCGAAAACTAAAGGTGTTCGATTCAAAACAGAGGAAATTTTCTTCGAGGTGAGATGCAAATCTTCAAATAAAAATACCCCTGGGTGGTTTCCCGAAAATGTCCACTTCGTTTTGTTTCTGAGTTCAGTGAAGTCAGGTGTCTGGTGAGTTGACCAAGCGTGACAAGACTGCTGAGAAACTTGCAAGTCATCGCTTGCAAAATTCCACTGAAAATTAACTGACAACCAAAACGTAATCACAACATTCATTTACATTTGTCCCCATGTTCTGTTACAGCATCAATGCAACGAGTTTCCTGAACTTGGACAAAAAAACTTGAAAAATGAACTTGTTCGGAAAATGGGAGCAAACAGTTGTTGCTCTGTGAAGGTTCAACCAATCGACATGATGCCTTCCAAACTTTTTCGTCAGTAAAAAAACGTTGTCTCATTGAAGAATTGGAACAAAATATAAAATCTGTTGTGCGACATCTCGACTGTGACATTTGCTGCGTCACGTTATGAAACAATTAATTTCAAACTTCTTTTTTTTCAATATTAAACTACAAAGTTATAGCTTCAATCAAGGAAACAGACATAAACAGTGTGGATATAGCATCTTCGCGTATTACCAAATTATCTTATTTGTGTGGTATCGTTTCACAGTATTCTGAGATATGAATCACAAAATGGAAAGTGACTTTACATTTGAAAAATGATGCTTCTTTATCTTGAGACTGACCTTTGCCGTGCTAAACATTGAACGGACTATGATAGGCCAACTCCATTGCCAGCATTAAAGTTATGTACATGTGCAGCATAATTCAGCAATAACTCGTCATTTTTTTGAACTCTCAAAGGTAACTCAATACACTTTCCATAAACAAAATAAAACAGAAAAGAAATAGATTGTAAACAAACAAAAGCAAAATACAGTGAACATTAAAAAAAGAGAAAAGCTCGATTTCTTTTTAAAATACAAAAAGCTTGTAGGTCTATATGAAGATGTAAGCTCTGGTTCAGAGTTGTAAATGGGCCTCATTTTGAAGCCCGAACCCGGCCGGAAGCCGACATTTACATGTGCAACCCGAAAGCCAAATTTACCGAGTGAGTCAAGATATTCGCAACTGCGGGGTATCAAAAAACGCAGTGTGCGAGTGTAGTTGCAGGTACACGATTTTATCACACCCAAAATAGCAGTCACCTTGACCAAAACATTAAACAAGCACAAACGCAGCTTATTAGTCAGTGCTAATATTGCGGAATGTAATATTTCTCAACACAAAAACAAACTTTCACGAAACTATCGAAGATGGCGCTATAGGCATGAAAAGCCAGATTGTAGGCCATTGTTTCTTAGCACTGCAAAGAATCGCGTAAGTGATTGATCTTTTCGACGCAACGCCATCGCCTGCTAATTTCCTCACCACTGTCACCTTCTGATAAAGAGTGTGGCACTAATCCGAGCAGTGACCAAAAGATCGCAGCTGTGTTTGCAAACAGAATTAGCTGAAGAAAAATCACAACCACTTCACTCACAGAGGTCACCGCAGTGAGCAGAACAAATGTGCTTCATGAAAGAAAAGGATTGTTACTTCGAATGTTATTAAAAACGTGTGTATGCAGACCCGAAATCGGCCCGAAACATTTTGATAAACTTAAACACGAACCCGACCCGAACACGGTCCGACCCGAAAAGTCCGGCATGACTTACAACTCTGCTCTGGTTTATGAAATGCGCTTTATCGAATTTTTTATATTTTTGTCCACTGTAAGGAGAGAGACGCCCCGGTAGTTAGTGCATCATTCCCTCTTGTCTCCCATGCTTTGAATATTAATTACCGCGATGAGTCTATTAACCGTTTATCCACACACAGATATCCAGAAAGTTAGAACTGGATGGCTCCACAAAAGTAACAGTGCAAGCTTCATAGATAGATGGTTCATTTTTATGATGTCATTGAACACCATCATAAACAGTACCGCGATCAGGCATTTGGTCGTTGTCATCGCCATTGTCTAATTACTTCGGTGCGATGACCATCTTTGTTTACTGTTCGGACAACGTGATTATTTGTGAAACACATGGGACCATGGATTCCTTGCATTTTCCCCAGGAGGGCTTGATGTACCCCACAGTATTCAGCTACATTTAATAGTTCTGCTGGCTGCACGCCAACACGGGACCACGTGTTGAGACGTCGGAGCGTCACAACATGGACCCTGAGCAAATGAATAAAAAAATCTAGTTGTGATTAAGTAGACAATGATGCTATGCGTTTGTAAGAATTAACAAGCGAAACGTTGAAAAAGTCTTATGTATGCGTTAAAGTGTAAAATTTGTATGTGCCCGGATTGCATGCATTCGCATCTACTTAAAAGATTGTATACATGGGCGTAGGAAGGATTTTTCCAGGGAAAGGCACTACGGGATTTTTCCTAAATTTTTCCAGGGGGGGCCAAAAGTGCTGAAGTTGGATTTTTCCCACTCAAAACTAAGAAAACAACCTTTTTTGTTGCTGAACATCCAGCTCACGTTCAGTTATGTTGCAGTAACCTTCCTATAGGCACTTGGCATACAAATTTTGAGGAAGGTTAAGGTGTGGGATGCCCCGGTAGTTGGTGCATTCCCTCGTCTTTCTATTCTTGTAATGGTGATGTTCACCTAGTTTGCCAATCTTTTGGTGACCATTCTTAAATATCATAATAACTGTGTGCACATATGCATGCACTCATCTGTACATATCATTTGCGTGTTTGTTTTTATCAGGTTGTCTTTTGTTTTCACATGCCTGATGACAAGACTGACAGTTGTATTGCAGGGTTGGTAGACCAGATGACCTAACGATCTTTCACCAATCCTTTGTGAGAAAGGAACCAGTAAATGTTGTAACTTGTGCAGAGTTTTGCTCTCAAACATGCTATAGCTTCTCCAATATATTTGCAACACATCATGCATGCTTATGAGAATTATTGATATCACAGTTTTGGCAATGAACGAAACGACGTAGTTTGCAGCAAAGACCTACTGCCACAGGCATACGGGAAATATTTTACTGGGGTGAGGGCGGAAAAAATTTGCCCTGAAAATAACAATTTGTCCCCAAAACAAACAATTTGCCCTGAAACTAAACTTTTAGTTCACTCTGAATGGGGCCTGTAACCTCCTGTAAATCTGTTCTATACAGTTGAATTCGTTTATAAAAGAGTTACCGAATTCTTATATCAAGCTGTTGACCTTACCGACATCGGATTGTTCGATTTTTACAGAAAACCAGGGACCCCGCTTCGTACGCCTATGCCTACTGCTACACATAGATTACAGCAAATCATGAAGTTTCACACCAGACAACTTTGAATCAGCAAGACATTACACAAACGTATAGTGCACTTTTATTATGATTTTCTGTAATTCTTCGTTTTACAGCTCTGTTTCCTCTACGCAGTTCTGCATATGTTTCACGTGTGTTAGTCATTATTTCTTCACAAAAACTAATACCCTATTACAGGATAAAATCTGAATTTAACAGTAAACAATAGCAGATTTGATTTGTCGCGGGTTAGTTGTAAAAGATTCAAACTATGCTTGAATATCAGTTTAACAACTGGCTGGATATTGGTTAGGACGCAAGTTGTTCTGTTTCATTTTACTCGATTTGTACTCCCTATAGAATGTAGCAAGTGGTCAGAAGCGTTGCCCATCATCGCTTGTAGGCACCGGGCCTATGGTGACGCCGTTTTGGCGACGACTATTTGACGCCGGCAATTTGGCGCTATAGGTTGTTTTTGCGCTAGCGCTTGTCTGAATGATTACTATTGCGCACACGTCCTTTTCTCTAGAACTGTGTTTTTTCCATCTTGCACGGATGTTTTTCAAGAAGGCAACTGTTTTTCTAAATGAGACAACAAATGTTGTGCGTTTGTATTGAGATGTGATTGAGCGTGTTTCAGTATTTTAGGACTTTCTGTATTCAGGAGTGTTTTTCTTAGCATTAAAAAATCTTCCTTTCATTTTCCAGTATATAGCCGATAACATAAATGGCTGAGAGTCTTCCTAGTAAGAGGGATCAACCAAAGCTTTAACACGATTGATATCTATACGGTTTTGATAAACGCAGCAAAAATGACCCGTTGCTACTGTTTTGAAAATCAGAATTAAAAAACGAATGTCAATTCTAAACATCGCAAAACATTTTCGACTCACGGGTACCACTTGAATATTCACGAGGTACAGCTTACAATTACCATATATAGGCATACCATACGTCCCGTTTTAGCCGGGACAGCCCCGGTTTTCAGGCTTTGTCCCGGCGTCCCGGTCAGTCAGCCAAAAAGTCCCGGTTACGCGTTCAGTCAGCCAGCATAGTCCTACACCTGGTGCATCAGCTCTCATTGAATGAATTTGTTCTATCATGATTAACATGTGGTCTGATAACAGAAGCAGAATGTGAAAGCACTTATCACCTGTAAATACAGTTAGTCCCCGCTTATTAAGCCCATCCCAAAATCGTCCGGTCCGGAATTACTCCATTTATTACTGTTATAAAATAAACTCGCTTTACAAAACCAGCACCCTGCTTAATAATCCCAATTTTCGAATACATTTGCTTAAAATTGGGTGAACGTCGAACTCACACTTTTCTGTCTTGCTTTCGACGGTTTCGCACATTACGTTGCTGACCTACTGTAGTTCATAATTCAACTGTTTCATCGCAGATCGTTTATTTGTGCGGTAATAGATATGCAAGACGTCAACTGGTGCTATGTAGAATTTATTTTCAAAATGGCGAAGAAACGTGCAGACAGCTTTTTTCAAGAAACTTGAAATTTTAGAAAATTACCAAGCACTGCCAACATGCAAACAATGTGCTGCCGCGGAACAACACAACATCTCTCGTGTCTGCCTACGAAATATCTTGTTCAACGAAATAGCTCTTCGAAGTGAAGCATTATTGTTATTGTTAGAGGGGGGGGGGGCCGCAAAGGCAACGCCATGGCAAGGACCAGGAAGTGGAAGAAGGGTTTAGCAACTTTTAGCAATTGTACAGTCGACCATGCTCATTTATGTCCATGAGAGTGGCAAAAATTTGTCCCCGGTTTAATAGGTCCACTCGCATAACAAGCCCACAATCCTCCGGACTAGGGCTGCGCTACTTTCAAAAAGGTTCCACCATCCATTACCCTATATATCTGATAAGGCTCGTTTTATCAAGCGTCCCGTTTTTCAGACAGAAAAATATGGTATGCCTAACCATATAAATCAAAGTTTTATCCATGTTTTTATCCATTTTCAGTAGACACGCTTGTCAGCCTCTGCACTGGCGCCAAACGGGCCAACCACTAACCAGCTCAGTCCCAAAGCAGCTCTGAGGGAAAAGAGTTCAGCGACAAAACAGCTTGGAGCTCAACATAATGAAAATACCATATTTTCATGTCTCAAACTAATTTATCTCTGTGTCATGTAGAAAGACCTTACGATTTTGATCATCGAGCAGAATAAGAAAAATTCGAACAAAATACGATTTTGATCTCTCGATTCGAACCACGTCTCTTCCGAGTAGAGAGCTCGCACCCACGTTGATACGGCCATATCCCCAGAATATCCCACTAAAGACTGGCGAGGCAAGTCCTGCTGACTAAACCCACGTGACAGCAGTCCAGAGGTCGTCCAAGGACCATGAGGAATAACTACATCATGGACCTTGCTTGGCACCGTCTTGGTGTAGAGCCAGCACAATTATCCGACATTGTTGATGACCGTGAGGTATTCTGAGTCCAGCGAGGGCTGCTGCCCCCTCAACCTTCCCTAAAGAAAAAGCAGGCATGAAAATGAATGATGAAACCGGATTACTGTCGGAATTTCTGCATTTTTCGACCGTTTTTGTGTCTGCAGTATGCGTATCTCCGAAACTTTTTTGGACGGGAATTATGCTTGCTTTTGAAAACAACATATTTTTTAGAAATACAACAAGTTGCTCAGGCATTGGTGAGAAGAATTTTTGACCAATTTGGCCTGTGTTACCAACAGTGTTAGTGTTACGTCTGGATCTGAGCATGGTAGTAAACAAAGGTTCGTTTTGTTGCAGGTTAGCTAGCGAAGATTAGCTTGTGGTAAACCATATACCATACAATAGCTGGGTTGGGTATTGATCGAGAAAGCAGGTTATCTTCATTATATATTCATTTTAGTCCATATGGAATACCACGAGTGGTCAGAAAAAGTGCCCATCGTCGATTGCCCTGGTCGCTTCACTGATCCCGAACTGGGAAAGATTTGAACCACGAACGACGAAATGAATGCGAACTTTCACCGCGCTTTCCTACTCGACCAAAGGAACGCTGCAATGGCTTCTGCGCCACAACGTGATGTTACGATTAGACCCTGTCTTTCTTGTTTGTGCGACTTCTGCCATGGGACGGGCTGCTCTTGTACATGACCGTTACACTTCATTGTTGACAAGTCAATGGGGGAACTGCACCTGCATGTGAACCTTCTCCTTCACCTACTCACCAACGCTGATCACCAGAATAGTTTGTTCAAGACTGTGCAATACTCTGAACACGACTTTTTGCGCGAAATCGAAACCAGTCAACCACGTTCTGTGGCGCGTTCTTGAATCACTGTACCACCAAACTGGTTAAGAAAGCCATTCATCAAAAATGGCAAAATTAAAACCTGGCAAAAACTTTCAATTGTTTACAAAAAGCAAAATTATTTGCCTGTGTCAGTGAAACATGAAGAAAACAAAGGTCAACCTCTTTGAAGTGATACAACACAAACTGTTTGTTTTTATTCAAAATAATAGAGAGCAATAAACACAAATGTCATAGAAATTAACAATGAATAAAAATATCCAGTTTTTCTTGATTTTATTTCATGACGTTCATTCCTCCGCAGTGATGGATGTGACATCGAAAGCAAAGTTTTTTCACTCCTGAAAAAATAGTTTCTCATTAAATAAATTGAATAATTTAACAAAGAAGCTAAAAGAAAAGCAATAAGTGTAAAACTAAATTTTGCTTTTTCGTTTTCTTTCAACTTGTTTATGTTTCAAGCAAGAATTGATTTTTAAGTTAAGTGTTAGAGAATGCTTTCAAGGTGATTGATATTTGGAACTAATACCGATTCGAATGACCCAAACACAAAATTTGCAATGAAGTAAAATTTAGCAAGATTTGTTCATTAAGGTCAAGACAAGCATTGCTAATGCTAAAATTAAATGCATAAAAGCTACTCAACTCCAAAATATGAAAACTTGTTCGAAACCTTATCACAACAATCTTTAAAATTCTGAAAAACTTCCTTAATTTTTCCGATACCACAAATTCTTATTCACTTTTGCAATTTGACAGTTATAGTTACCACACTCGTGGTTTGTATTGTGTCGGACTATTGCATTTCGTGTTTGCGGTTTTATAAACAGGGAATGTATTATCAATGCTTAGCATGATTTCAACCTTTAACGATTTTTGTTTGCTAATTTTATAGATATTTTTAAAATGTTCATCGGTTCGTTTTTAGATATTTGTAAATGCATTTGAAATGTTGTTTCAAGAAACGTTGCATGATTCTCGAAACGGAGAAATAGAGTATATTCAGCAACATTCATAAGCGGATCCTTGAAACTTTTCATGAATAATTGAGGCGGTATTAGCAAATGTTTCAATTACAATAGCAAATGCTTACTGGGCTAAAAATTCCTTTATCATTTGTTGAAATAAACAAAATATTTGGTTTGTGTTTGTTTTTAAACCTTTGTTAACACGATATGTACTCACGCCGCTTAAAACTTGTGCAAGGTCTTCCACAAAAGACGTTCCAGCAGAGTCTGGAACCCCTCGTTTCTCGTTTAGATCGTATTTTTTCAACTTGGTTCATTGCGACGGCATCCATGACCTTTAATAATAAGAAATATTTTCCTGAAAAACTAGAGTAGTAACCATCAAGAGGTTCTGAAGATTGTTGCTTGTAAAGTATTAGTTTTTAATTTATTTCCGCATAAGGCAGGCGGTTTAACGATATGAAATTGGCGAAGTGTGTTTAATTAATCATCAAAAATATAGTTGTCTCTTTGATTGCAAAAATATATATAGCAGGGGGCCACTTGCAAAGTTTTACTTTGAGAGAAAACATTTCCGCAAGTTTGTTTAGCATTGAAACCTCTGTATATGTACACTTTTTATTATTATTTGTAATTTCCGTACGGTATTGCCTTCGCTACACTACACGGAACTATTTTATGCTGCTGCAATCCCATTTGAAAGAACATTTAAAATACTTGCCATTGAATTAAGGGGTTGAATAAAAACAATTTTGCATTGAAAAATATATTTGAAGTTTGAATAAGTTAATTTTTATGGATATTCTTATTGTTATTACAAATGCTAGAAGGTTGCTGGAAGGTTAACTTGTTAACTTGAAAAGTATGAATATCCCTTCAGTTCACCTCGTCATACGCTATTTTTATTCTCCATTCGAAGTGTCAGGGTTGGTCTGCGGCGCCCATCTCCGCTTGCTTACGCCGAGGGCCAGGCGACTGTTTTCGCAGTGAATGCTGCATTGATGACGTGTCAATGACAGCGCTGCGCGTGAACCGTGCGTTGCAACCCCCATTGATGCCGAACACGAGGCTGAACAAGTCGCAAGTACCGTTTCCCAAGTTTTCGCAGAGACCCGACTTGTGAACTAACCCAGCCTAACAGGTTTCGTATTTCACACTCAACAAAGCGCACAGCAAGTGCAAACACCAATTTTTGCTTTTCGTGTTATCATTCCAAAAATACAAATGCAAGTCACACTATTTTCAGTGGCGCGATCTTGTCACAGACATTTTTTTCCTGCATCTGATTCAAGCATAACCAACAAAAGTTATGAAGTTCGCTGAGGACCTGTTGGTTAATTCGAGATAAGCAATAACCTACGCACCCATACGTCGAATTCACTTGATAGTTTTGAATGTAACTAGCGCAAAGAAACACTTACTTACAACAGATACAGTATGTAGATGAGAACAAACAAAGATAAATGATACGAATAACCAGGTACACCAAGAAACTCGTTTCCAAATGGACTCTGTTAGGTCATATTAAGTGTACTTTATTTTGGGATACTGCGCATATTTATGTCAAACAAGCTTGTGATCAAAACGTTTCTTGTGCATAACATAGGTCTTGGAAAAAACGGTTGTTACAGATATTCGAGATTTCTTTAAATTATACATCCAACCTTAATGAATCATTTACGCCAAACTTTGAAACGAACATATCCATCTTTGTAAAAAAGCATCGACTGAAGAAATGATAGGAAGAGGCGAAAGTCGATGTAAACGTCAGTCAGTGAATGGAACACAAGATACAAATTTATCCAAATCAAGCCAACATGCAGCTGGTTTCAAGCGACATTTAGTTTCACACCTGAGAACTTGAAGACGGTCTTTTCGTTTCAATTCGCTCTGATTCTAATTTTGGTAAAATGCTCATCAATGAACTGTCTGACATATCAGCTCTGACGTTGAATTCTGCAAAAACAAAAAATATGTGATTCAACCATTTTCTGCAAAGTCTTGAATTCCTAGTGGTTGTCAAGAAACATTTGATATTTGCAAATTTCTCGGATCTTAATTTCTTGGTCGCTGAAACAACTTTGCGGACTATCCCACTCACTACACGCTTCGCAAACTTGTTTTCCAAGTCAATGTAGTCTAAGGCAAAATCTTTGTGTTTATTCCTAGTAGATGCAACTCGAATGTGCATTGCGGAAAAAAGTTTATTTGCAGAAGTAATTTTTCGAATACGAACAAAATCGAACCCATTACCTTCAGAAATGTCCGCATTTTCAGCTTTGCTTGCACCAACAAATAAGACAAACATCAGAAAACAAGCAACTTTGGTTGAGGCCATACTTTCAATCTTTAAATTTCTTTGACGAGAACGTTGAAACTTGCTATTCTCAAACAAATATGAGGTTGCATGTTGGAAACCAATTCATTTATAGTTTGAGTCACGCATCACTGAGCGTTAATATCGTATAGCAAGTTCCTCAAAATTGGTTTCAAAAAATCCCAAGTTCTATGCTCCACCCCATTCGGTGAAGCACCTAGATGCAAAAATTTCTGATTTTTAAAAACAGTCGCTTTGCAATCGCGAACGTCACAAACGGAACATTTTGATCATCCGGTTGTTACGTATAAGTGTTTGTTGCAGACAAGAGTAAAACGGACACGTTGTTATTGCGACATTATTGTATATATGCAAATATTGCATTTCGCGTACACAGGTCTGAAAGGGCTCGGAGTTCTACCCCAGTATTATTCAGAACGAAATCGCGCAAATTCCAAGCAACTCAAATTCAAACATTCTGTTTTTGTCAAATGATATTTGAAAAAAGCTTTCTTTTATGTTCATTATTGATAGTTGACAATGTTTGTGAATGAAGCCGCTTTATCTAAAATTCTAATGAACAAAAGTTGGAACTGCTCTGTTTGGAGTAAAAGTTTGCAAGACTGAAACAAAAATATGTTACGCTGTAGTACATGGCAGCTGTCGAATCATCCCAGTTGCATGACTTTCAAAATGATGGGTGTTGTTAGGAAGTTGTCCTGACGTTCTTCATAATTGAAAGCGTCACATTCCACATGTGCTGCAAAGCGTAGAAGCAGGTTCCCAACCATGCGTGGCTCCGACTATACGAGAAGAAATGTTTGCGTCGCATCAATGCGTCCATGAAATGCAAGAAAGTACGTTTATGTCTTGCATGTCGTATGTCTTGGCCCGAATGAATAGGTGAATTTCCACTTTTCTTGTAGCTAAATGCAACTTATTATCGTCATTATCCTTCTGAAACCTACACACTTTCCGAATTTGTCTCTTTGGGATTCTTACTTCAATTACGTCATTTACAAAAAATAGTTGCGTTGTGTGTTACCGTCTGATAGTTGCGTTGTGTTACGTTATGTGTTTCCTCTTTTTGCCATTTGCAAAAAGAGTCATCAACCTCGGAATAAATCTTTAAGAATCATTCTCTTATCTCTCTTCATTCAGTCTTATAAATATTGACAGATAGACGATTACTGAAAATTATTCCTATCAAAATTTCGACGAAAGAGGACTTGTGGGACCTTCCCCTATCTGTGCAAACTTGTTTTTCACAATATAGTAACCGCAAATTGTTAATAAGGATTATTAAGCGACTGTTCACAAGCAAAATTTTTTTCTTGTTTGTAACATTCTTGGCGAGTAAAACTAATACTGTGTTTACTATTTACAATTTTTCTCATGATTTTGCATAAGTTGGTTCATTGATAAATTTTTCGACAAATTTATCGCAATATATAGTTTGTTCAATGCTGAAACGAAAGGAACTATTTCTGTCAAACACCATCCTTAATTTCTGTTCCATTCCGTATTTCTAATATAGAAAACTGAATCAAATAGAGATTCTATTTTGATACGGTAGTAGGACTGACGATGCGTAGCGTTGCCTGAAATCGATTTCCTTTGAAATATTTGCTGATAGATTCAAACTCTCAACCTGCGTGGAGACCAGTTACTTGAACATAGAGAGTGCAAGTTTGAATCATCGCGATAGGGTTAAAGCAGAGCCCAGTCAGCTGATTACCCGAAACGTTACAGCAAGCGAAAAGGTTTTAATACCATTCTATAGTTGTCGCAAACTTTGATGCAAATTACATCGCTTTTCATAATGTTATGATTAATTTCTCCCAATCTGATTGCATCGTTGTCTGACCACTTTCCATAAACACAAATGAAGCTGACAGAAGAGCTTTGCCTGCGTTTTGTGAAGCCTTGCTTTATTTCCATCAATTCATTTCCAGGTTCAATCATATTTCTACCAAACACCGAATTTCAATGCAAAGTGCGGTGTATTAACGGTAACGAAGACAGATATCCATTATCCCGTTCTGATCGTACAATAACAGACTGTGGGACTCTCAAAACGCCACTTCCAGCATACCGAATATAAACTACACCTTTCACTTCATTGTCGTTTCGTAAATATTATGCCATCATAAAAATCATCCATGAAAATTTGATTCCACATTGCAAATCGTAAATGTATTCAAAAACATTGGATTGAAACGACATTGGATTCACATGTTTTGAATGAAACATCATTCATAAAATTAAAACGTTATAGGCTTCAGACATTAAAACACAGTGGTGTTCACATATATTTAAAATTGAAGTAATTGCTTTATATAAAATATCAGACATTTTTCCTAAATGATACCGAGAACGTACTTACTGCACAGTGCCATCAAAACCCAACATTTTTCTTTACCAATATCAGCAGAAGAAAGAAATACAACGGAAAAGTTTTTCTCTGTGCCCTGCGTTCAGAAACGATGATTGATGGTCTTTTATTAGTAATAAATTTTTGTTTCAAGCTTCGGCGCGTTTTCTTTATGATTCAGACCTTTCAATGAAAATAAATTGTGTTTGTTCGATCCGTAATTGCTACACCACATATCATCCAACTTGAGCATACTGCTTAACTTACATTGTGACAATGCAACATCGCCATTCAAAGAAAACAAAAGGTGAATTACAGAAAACAGTGCTATTATGTCGTTTGAATTTCAATTGAAGTAAGACACAGCTTCGCGTCAAAAGTTACGGATGTGTTCATGCCGAAAAAATCAGAAAAGTTTATTCAGAGTAAATCTATAATAAAGGGGCAGTTTTTCTGAAACTTCCAAGTGAGCAAAACAAAAGATATATCAGAACATTTGTCGCAGACGTAAAATATATTTTTGAAGAGTATGTCCGCATTTTTCAATCACACACTATATTTGCATGTATACAATAATTTCACATCCAGTTGTCGGTGTTACTCTTGCCTGCAACAAACACTTATACGTAAAAACCGGATGATCAAAATGTTCCGTTTTTGACGTTCGCGATTGCAAAGCGACTGTATTCAAAAATCAGGAATTTTCGCATCGAGGTGCTTCACCGAATGGGGTGGAGCATAGAACTTGGAATTTCTTGAAATAACTTTGAGGAACTTGCTATACGATTTTAACGCTCGCTGATGCGTGACTCAAACTATAAATGCATTGGTTTCCAACATGCAATCTCATATTTGTTTGAGAATAGTTAGGTTCAACGTTCTCAGCCAGTCATAAAAAGTTAAGTCAAAGAAAATTAAAGATTGAAAGTATGGCCTCATCCAAAGTTGCTTGTTTTCTGATGTTTGTCTTATTTGTTGGTGCAAGCAAAGCTGAAAATGCGGACATTTCTGAAGGTAATGTGTTCATTATTGTTTATGTTCGAAAGATGAGTTCTGTAAATAAGCTTTGTTTTGCACAACGTACCTTATGATTGCATAATTGCATCTATTTTACGACCTAACTCAAAGCCTTTACAGTATACGCTATTGGTTTGAAAACTACTTTGAGAAGTGTTACATCGATGGACATTCCTTGTGTAGTGAACAAAAGTATTCGCAAAGTTGTGCGAACGAAGAAGAAAAGTTTTTTGTTGTGTAACTACCGAAAGCACACTTTACGAATGACTTCTTTAAGATTCGGTAAATTTGCAAAAGACTTGTGTTGTATGTGACAACCGCTTGCAACTCAAGACTCTGCAGAAAATAGTTGAATCACAGATTTTTTGTCTTTTGCAGAACTCAACATCAGAGCTGACCCGTCAGAAAGTTCATTGATGAGCTTCTTACCAAAATTAGAATCGGAGCGAATGGAAACGACAAGACCGTCTTACACTTCTCAGGTGTGAATTTTTTTAACGTTTGGTGTAAATAATAATTAAGATTGAATATTTATTTCAAAGTTTTCTTCAAAGACTTGCAAATATGCTCTTTACCAAGATTCATGATATTTACAAGAAACGTTTTAATCACTGACTCGTTTAACAGAAACGTGCGAAAGGTTGACAAGTTGGGTCATCGCGCAGACTTGCAAAAAGGTAGCCTACTTGCGGCTTGTTCAGCCTCGTGCTCGGCGTTAATGGGGGTGCAAGACACGATTTACGCGCAGCGTTGTCAGTGACATGCCATTAATCCAGCATCCAAAACAGAAGTAGCGGCGTGCGTGACCCAGGACGCAACCAAGCGTGGATGGGCGCTGTTGACCACTCGTGACTCTTCGAAAGGAGTATAAAAAGCGAGTAAAACCAAACTCAGAGGAGGTTTCACTTTTCATGTTGAACTCCACGCAATTGTAACAATTCTGAGAACATCCATAAAAATTAACTTATTCAACGACGTTGTTTCAAGTTTCAGATGCATTTTTGAATTCAAAATTGTGTTCATTCTACCACGTGTTAATTTATAGGTAAATATTCGAAAGTTCCTTAAATTGGGTTGCGGTAGTATGTAACAATTTTGTGTAGAATAGTATAGAGCTGTGACATAAATTAAATAACAAATAAGAATAAAAATAGGTATTGATATACAGAGTTTCATCCCTAAACACACTTCTGAAATGTTTTCTCCCAAAGTAAGACACAGTCAATAATCCTTTATTCTAGACATTTTCCGAATTGAACAGTTTGCAACTACATTTTGAATTAAAAGCTCCTAAAAAACAACTAAATTTGTCAGATATTAATTAAACACACTTCGCCAATTTCATATCGTTAAGTCACTTTGTTTATGCAAAAATCAACTGAAAACTAACTTCAGATCACTACTATAGATTTCAGAAAAATATTTCTTATTATTAAAGGACATGGACAACGTCTCAACGGATCATGGTGACAAAACACGTTCAAAACGAGAATCGAGAGGTTCCAGACTCTGCTGGAACTTTTTTTGTGGAAGACGTTGCACAATTTTTAGTCGACGTGAGTACAGATCGTGTTAAAGGTTTAATCAAAAATCAAACACAAACCAAAGATTTTGTTTCGCTTAAGAAATGTACAAATCATAGTTACCTCAGTATGCATTTGACATTGCCACCTAAAGCATTTGCTAATCTCACCAGTGTCATTCAGGAAAAATATCAAGAATACAACTTTGAATGTTGCTGACAACACTCAAATACGTATTTCTCCGTTTCGAGAATCATGAAACTTTCCTTGAAACAAGATTTCAAATGCATTTACAATAATACAAAAAAGTACACGGAGACTTCCAAGAATCGATACATTTACGAAAAGGAAAGAGCAAATCGTGAAAATCGTTTGATTAATTGATGAAAGAACCCTTGTGTATGAAACCGCAAACATGAAATACAATTGACCGATAGACTGCAAACCACGTGTGGGAAAACTGTAACTTTCAAACTACAGAAAATTAAACAATGATTTGCGGTATTGAAGCAATAAGGAATTTTTCAGTTGATGGGCCTTCGAACAAGTTCTGAATCATTTACGTGGAGTGACTTCGTTGCATCTAGTGCTACTAGCGCTTGACCTTGATGCACAAATGGTGCTAAATTTTACTTCATTGCAAGCTTTTCGTTTGGTTCATTCAAATCGGTATTAGTTCCAAATATCATTCACATTGAAAGCATTTTTTTAAAACTAACTTAAAAATCATTTTTGCTTGAAAGGGAAACAAGTTCGAGGAAATGCCAAAACAAAAATTTAGTTTTACATTTATTAATTAATTATTCAATTTATTTAATGAGACAACGTTTTTCAGGAGTGAGAAGATTTTGCTTTCGATGTCACATCCATCACTGCTGAGGAATGAACGTCATGATGTAAAGTCGACAAAAACTAGATATTTTTATTCATTGTTAAGTTATTTGACGTTTGTACGTGTTGTTTTTTATCATTTTCAGTAAAAACAAACAGTTTGTGTGGTTTCACTTCGAAAAGGTTGATGTTTGTTTGCTTCATGTTTCACTGACACAAGCAGAATAAATTTTGCTTTATGATAACAATTGAAACTATTGCCAGGTTTACGTTTTGCCATTTTTGATGAATGGCTTTCTTAACCAGCTAAGAGGTACAGTGTTTCAAGAACGCGCCATAGAACATGATTGACTGGTTTCGATTTCGAGGAAAAAGTCTTGTTCGGGACACACCACAGTCTTGAAAACTGTATTCTGGTGATCTGCATTCATGAGTGGGTGAAGGACAAGTTCCACGTGAATATGCAGTGCTGCCATTGACTTGTCAACAATGCAAATAACCAAATAGCCCCATTCCGTGTAATTAATAGCTTCTGCGATACGCATCCAACTTTGAAAACAAAAAGAAATGAATGAAGATTGAAAAATCACTATTTGTCTGGCAACTAAATTAATGAATTACTATCTTTTTATGATAATCTTCGCGAAAGCTGTCAGGTGAAAAGCAAGTAAAGTGATATTATGAAATTGGTAATTAAGTTAAAGCAGCGTCATTTCCAGGTTTTAGTTCTTGCGATATCTCCGAATACACTTTTAAGTGGATATTTCAGTTTTATGAGTAAATTTGAATAAATTCATGAATACATGAGATTATAGCGATGCGATGTACCTAAACATTTTTACTTTGAGGCGAAAGTATTTTGGTTTCGCAAATCTCACATTTCGCAGAAAACGCATCAAAGTTGTTGAGATCACTGACGTCACAAACCCGTGGTTTTGACGTAAATAGTTCAAAAACGCTTATATCGGTCAATCGTCATAGTCATATGACAATTGTTGTACAGAATAATCGTAACTGAACCATCTGAAAGTGTTGGTCGCGACATAAACAAGTGATGCACAATGTACAGTAAATTAGATGATGGCTGCTTTCAACACGCACCTGTGGCTGTTGCATGTGGCTGTTCACATAACCCGTTTACTTCAACGTATTTTATATTGATCCTAATCATATCTGGATGCTGGCAAAACGCTTATGACAACTTTCGATTATTTACCATTTTCGCATGATGGTTTTGATTAGTGAGTTGCCCTTTTTTCTCTAGTTATGAACTTTTGGTACAACATTAATATTAACGACTCTGTGTGAGGAAATCAACATTTTTCATTAGTTCATAATTGCATGACAAAGAACAGCATTAGCAAATATTCCTCGAAGAAAGATGAAATTTTTTCTAATATGAACATTTGTAGAAGATGCACTGCCCTTTTTACTTCCTGTAATGTCTGAGTTCACTGAAGTCACGTGACCGCCGAGTTGATCAAGCGTAACGGGATGGTTGAGAAATTTTTATAAACATCCCTTTAAAAAATCCACCATAAAGGAATACGAAACAGAAACACTGTAATAGCAGTTAACAACATTTAATCCCTACCATCTAGCGTTTCGGTTTTAGTTCAATAAGCTTCTATGAACTCATGAAAAGTGCAAAATGTATTTTTTCGGAAAACTCAAGCAAGTTGTTCCTTTCAATAAACTCCATCGATTGGCATGACATTGAGCAAACTCTAAAAGTTTGTAATGCCATTTAAACGAACAGCAATTTCAGTCATATAGGAACAAATCTTCAAGAAAATTTTGTGACATCTCGACTGCAACTTTTGCTTCTGCAGGTTCTATATCAAACAACTATCACTTATTCCACATTTTGTTTATCAAATATGAAAATGAAATATGTCCACTTAATTCAGAGGGGAAAGGGAGCCTGTGAAATGGGCAATCGATAGGTTTCAAATGAAAAATACTTTTGTCCATATCAGAAATGGGGAGACTATATGACTATAAATGAGATGCAAAAAGTATTTTGAGTTGATAATATTGTTTGAACAAGCTCAAAAGAAAACATGAAAGAGCTTAGCGAAACGTAGTGTCCCATACCTCGTTCAAAGTTTTAAACACAGCCAAACGGTGTTATGACGACTGAGAAATGTGAATATCTTTGAACTGGTGGCGTCTCGTTGCGCAACAATCATCACCACTCGACAAAAAATGTTTGATACATTTCGTGAGTATGCCAAAGATACCTGCGCTTGTTTTGGCAGCATTGATAAAGGTTAGGACCTGGAGACACGAGAAAACCTTTGGGGAGAATCTTCCAAACAGGATTGTCAACATGCACTTGATCGGTTTTCTGCTGCCTGCGATCAAGCTGGAATGGAAGTTAGCACCGAAACCACCGAGGTGTTATGTCTCTCCACAAAACCAAGTCGGTGTATTCTGCAAGTTAGGAGCAATGCTATTTGAGTAACTTGAAGTGGTATTCACGAGTGACAGAGTGCAGAGCAGAAAATTTATATTTATACACAGCAAAACAAAGAGACTGGATGACAGAAAAAATAGATTGATACGCGGAATAGTTAGAGCAAACGCAGTATTGTGCAAGCTTCATCGTCCCGTGGTCACAATGAGGTAGCAATTGAACACCGATTTCCGTCTTTGCACCAATCCTCACATATGGTCATAAATCGTGGGCAATTGCTGAACGAGTTCTATATCAACAACAATATGGCAGACATCGTCTTCTTGAGTGTGAGCGGCGGTTCAAACAAAATCCACAAGGTCCTCAAGCCATTTAGTGTTGTTGATTTTAGGAGACCGCAGGTCTTCCAGGCAGTTGGGAGGGCGGAGAATGTTACAGTCGATTATTATATGATTGGCCGACTGCTCCTCAGTGCCACAGATGCATTTAGGTGTTTCTAACGTGCCCCAGCGCTACAAGTATGTACCAAAGCTGCCGACGCCAGTTCTTAACGTATTTAGTGCTAGCAACAGACTCCGGGCAAGCTCTGAGCCAGGCGGGAGGCAAGCGGCAGGGGTAACGAAAAACTGGGCCGGTGGTCTGGCACTTTCCCATGACTTTCTCCATGACTCACTGTAGGAGATTGAAGCTAGAGTTCACCAGCGCTGCAGCATGGCGGTGGAAGGGGCGTCGTGAATGCAGGCGCTGTGTGCCAAGGAGCTGTACACTATGGACAAGTGTATGAAGGGGGTGGTTGGTATTCAGCTGTTCCTGGAGCACCAGTTTGAAAGTGGAGCGTTCCTTACGCAGGTGGGCCGGTGGAATGCCTGAAAGTACTGGTAAAAGCTCCTAACGGGTCGGTTTCAGGCACCCAGAGATGATGCGCAACGTATCGTTTAACGCAACATCTAGCTTCTTAGTGTGGATGCTGCGGCAACAGCTGGGGGGGCGTATTCTGCAGCACTGTAGACCAGGTCCAGCGCTGAAGTTCGCAGAGCAGAGGCGTGGGCACCCCGTGTGGAGCCAGTCAGACGATGCAAGAGGCAATTACGAGCTCTGACTTTGCCACAGAGGGTTTCCAAGTGTTGCCTGAAGGTGAGTTGCCGATCAACAGTGACTCCAAGGTAAGTTGGATTTTGGGTGTACTGTAGGGGATAGTGGTACCATCCACGGTGACCGCAAGCTTACGGCTGGATTCCCAATTGTTCAGGTGGAACGCAGTGCATGTAGTTTTGGCCGTGTTCAGCCTGAGCCTCTGTGCAGGTAGCAAATCAGCAATTTTTGCATGTCCAAAGAAAGGACTTCTTCCACCTCATTCCAACACTCACGGGAAAACAGGTGGGTCAGGTCATCGGCATAGCCATACTGGGTGGACACGGTGACGGAGATGTCACTGATATAGATGTTAAAAAACATAGGTACGAGCGTTGACCCTTGGGGCACTTCGTTCTTCGGACGCCGGAAGCAGCTGCATTGCCCTTTGCTAGTTTTAAGGATGAAGCTGCGGTTTGAAACAACGTTGATGATGAAGCGGGCCAGGTGTCCATCAGGGATGGTCTGCCGTAGCTTCAGTGTCACGCCCTGATCCCAGACAGTCGTAGTCCGCAGTAAGATCCACGAAAAGTAGACCCGACTTATGTCTTCCCTCATAGCTCTCGTCATCATCGCTAGTCAGTTGGACAACCTGTTGCACAGTAGAGCGACCGCTTCGAAAGCCACGTTGTTGTGTCGGCAGCTGGGGGTCAACAACAGGCTCAAGTCGAAACAGAAGGAGGCAGGAGGCATTAAAGCAACTTGTACGGGACACAGAGAAGCGCAGTTGGCCGGTAGCTCCTGGGATCATCCGTTGGCTTGTTTGGCTTTGCGGCAGCTATGACAGTCACTTTTCGCCAGATCGTCGGGCAGCGACACGATTGAGACAACTGGAGTAGAACTCACGCAGCCACGACAGGCAATTGCACCCAATGAACTCTGGTGGGATGTTATCCGGCCCTTGAGCTTTCCTGCACTTGAGCAGTTTGACGGCATGTGCCAGTTCCTCGGATGTGAAAGGTGATGTGAGGTGGCCATCAACCCTCGGGGAATTCCACAGAGCACTCCACTGCCGCTTCACAGCAAGAGAGTGAGTCTTGCTTGCGCCAGCGTAGCGGCCGTTGACTAGGAGCTGATGAGCGATGGAGTGGGCAGTGACAAGGCACCTTGAACGTGCGCTGCGCCCCGTAAGGCGGTCAAAGGTTTTCCATAGTTTTCTACTTCAGTGGGTGAAGTCAATTCCTTCTACCGACTCGATCCATCTCTCTCGACGTTTTCTATCAAGGCAGGATGTGAGCTCCTCCGCCTTGCAGTCGGCATCTACACGACTCTCAGCAAGCAGGAATGGATTGTAGCGCACGTCGCACTCACTGCCCCAAGTGGGAATGTACTGTTGACGGCATCCACGACGGATAGACTTCTGTGCGGAAGAGTGTAGCAGTTGGCAGAAGGCGAAGTACGCTGTGTCCAGGTTGGAGGAGGGGTCAGGAAGGGAGTCAGCTCTTGACTCGGTCAAGTTGGCAAACTGAACCCAACACACTTTTCGGGAATTCCACCTCAACACTGGTTAAGCGGTAAAGGGCTCGATAGTGTTTGTCGGTTGTATTAACGATGGTCTTTGCTGGGACTTTGGAAAAGACTCCAGGATGGTGCGATGTGGTAACGGCCCGGCCAGGTTTACATACGAAAAGTCAGGATTTGTGCCGGTGATCCATCTACGGGAGTGGAAACTGTCTGGTTGCTTGGGGTTATGCAACAATTTCAAGCCGGAGGTTCAGGCCCAATCTTCAAGTGCCTCTCCAGATGGGTTAGTAGAACAGTAGCTCCCATGTAGTGCTGTGGCAGTTAAAGTCGCCAGCGTGCATACATGGTCGGCTAAAGTAAGGGAGGGCGGTTGTATCCATTTTGGTTAAGGGAGGTTTTTATTCGTTAACAATGGTAATGCATTCTACCTCCATCACTGACCATTCTAGCAAGGAGTTCTCAGGACACACTGCAATTGTGCTCCACCTGGCATGGTGTTTCACAAAGGTTGCAGTGCCGTGCACTTCACTTTCGGTACAGGCGGCGCGAGTGTATCCCGGAATCTTAACCCTAGACCTACCGAGATTTTTTTCTTCAATAATTACCAATGGGGTCAATTGACCCTTACATCGAATATGAGTAGGTTTTTCGGACATAGAACACTCGTTTCACATCTCTTTTATATAAGTGGATTTTGACAGTGCGAACTTTGTCTGTGGTGACGTCACAGGGCGTTCGCTGCTACGTTTTACGCATGTGCAATGGCAATGCTCTTGTTTGATTTCACTGTCTTGTGGAATTGTGTATGCAAACTGCTCAAACGCTATATTGCGGAAAGGACTGAGTTTGCTAGAAAACTTTGGGAACAAACTTTGTGTGATATGCATTTTATGATGCATATCACACAAGCAAAATCTTCTCAGTTGCCTTTCGATGACGTCACCATGTTCACTCAGCCGTAGTACGACCTTTTCCTGAAATTGGCAAAATTATGGAAATGATATATTTTGGGGACCATGACCAACTGCCCCGCTGACTACGCCTATGGTGTTATGGCAGTTGCATAGAATATTGTGCTAATACTTAACAACGTTTACTAGGTGTTTGCGCCTTTACTAAGTACACATAACTTTAGTATTAGCATTTGCAGAATTCTTGAAAAAGTATAGATAAAACAAAACAACACTTCAATTATTCTTCAAAAAAAAAACAATACATTAAACGTAGATTGATGTATCTTATGAACATGTATATCTAGGATTATAATTGTCAACAACATGATGCAATTCCAACCGAAAAACATGTTTCTGACATTCCATTGACTGGCACAATAACCCAAAAGTACGCCTAAAGCATACCGTTGTTTTTGATGTAGGCCTACATTGGGATAATATTTTATTTTTGCCAAACATACCGCGCCTTACATCAATGGACCTCACAAATTCCTTGGTAATATCTTGGCAGTGAAATTTATACAACTAGAGTAATATCACAAAATATTAGGCGGGTCAAAAGTTGTGTCCCTCTATGTCCAAAAATTGGGCACGACATGTCCACCCGTCTCCTCTTAAACTCGGTGCCTGTATTGCGGAATATTTACTGTCATGCAGTTTGTGAACACCAAAAAGTATGTGAAGACAAAGAGGTTATCATCAAATACATGATGCAAAAATTCAGGATTCTGGATCACCTTGTTCAAGCAACTTTCCAGAAGACACAGTATGCACGTGTACGGAATCTCGCATAGTTGAGCGCTCGACAGTGGCCTTGTAGCTGTTTTTCGCAGTCATCCTGTAGCTGTTTATCTCCAATGCACATTTGGGTTTTTTCGTGATACTGTTTGGCCTAAGGTCTGCTCTAGTTTTTGCTGTGCAGTTATCCGCTACATCTAGGCCTGCAAAAAATGAAAGGTAGAATGCACAACAAGTGCTCACAGCTCTTCAAGTTGAAAGAGACTCCATGTAAGGATTTTGACAGAATTCCTATCTTTCATGTACATTTCTGTTCGTCTAATTCGCCATCGTCGAATTCGTCAAGTTCCTCAATTCGTCACCTCTTTCTATTCCTTAGAAGCGTTTTGTTCGGCTAATACGTCATTTGCAGTTTCGCTTTTGACGTCTAAGCAGCTATAGTACGTGTGGGAATTCAAACACATTAAGGATCTTTATCTCTGAATTGTTGCACTTCACAATTTGTTTATCGAATTTATACACGAGGTGGGAAACGCGACCCGACTCCCCATTGAATGGACGCGGAAGTCTTTACAGGTTTGTTAAAGATTTAAAAGGTGCTAGATTAAATGGAAGAGTCCAGATAGACTAGAGGGATTAATTGTTGTATTCAACCACAGCATTATAAACTTGTATTTTACTGCAAATAAGAGCACTGAGTTACTATTAAAAAGTATACGAGCTTCTAGATAGAGTTTTCATCTGTGTGCATAATTCGTCACTTTGCCTAAATCGTCACTTTTTTCTAATCCCTTGGAGGTGACGAATTAGACAAATTCTACTGTATTTGCAAGTAACAACTAAAAACGAGATGTTGTTATCAAACTGGCAGAAAATCTGTGCTCAGCAGAGAGAAACTGTAAGGCATGTGGAGTCCCCATGTATTGCATCTGAAACGCATTCAGGATGGAGCTGTTGAGGACATGTCACTTCATAAAAGAACCAAATTCCAAATTTGCCAGTCAAACAAAACAAGAATGAGATGTTGCCACTGTTCAAATTTCTGTGTGGAATCTGTTCTGGCCCTGTGTGCAAAAGTTGTTTCAAAATGTAATTGGATAGCTCAACATTCTCAGATTAGGTGTCAATTGACCCGTGTGGTAATTCACCGTTTTTCCATCGTGAAACACTGGTTTTGAAAAATATTTGTTGTCGACATGGTGGTTTGCTCTATACACAAAAATAATAAAAGTCAAAACGTTTGAGGTTCCCAGCTACAAACCTTTTTCTTAAAATATGAAAAGAAAATCGTGAAAGAGTCAATTGACCGTTTGGTGGTCCGAGGGTTGGTGGGATCTATGTTTGTAGTGGGTTTCTTGCAGGCCTATGGCAGTCACTGCGTGGGCCTGCGCGTGGTGAGTAAAGACATTAATCTTCACTTTCGTTAGGGCCTCTAAATTCAGCTGCAGTAGAGTGACGCAGTCATGTTCGACCACCACTGGTGTCTGCCTTGACAATGGCACATGCAGCGGGTTAGCATCACCTGTCCTCGGCTGTGAAGGCTGTTTTTTTGTCGTGGGACGTCATACGAGTAGCCTCTCGGATTGTTGAAATTCGCCTGACTACAACTGTGTCAGTTACCAGGGCTCAACACTAGGAGGTTGTCAACATGAGCCCCAACAATTGGCAAAGATGAGATCTTCAAAACTAATATTTGCGACTTAACGCTTGTGAAATTCACAAAACCTTTGAATTTCGAGTCGTTTCTATGAATAGAGAGATCTCAGCTACGATGTTGCGACCACGTGACCAGAATTTCAGAACGAACGTTGGCGAGTATAGTGATGCTGGCTTCACCACGAAACGCGACCCAGAAGCAAGCAGGGTTGCAGAGTCGGATCCGGAGTCGGAGGTTTTTGGGTGGAGTGGGGTTCCTAACTACACTGGGAGTCGGAGCCGGATTTTTTGTCCGACTCCGACTCCGGATGTCCAATTAGATAATTTTTTACATCACACTCCCAAATTGGGAATTCCTGTTATAATTTATTTTGTTGAAACAGAGATTTCATGCTGTTTACCACTATTTCCATTGATTTTAACATACCAATTTCATTCCCTTTATGTTAAGGAGTCGGAGTCGGAAATTTTGGAAAGGTCGGAGTCGAGAGTAGGTGTCGGATATTTTACCTCCGACTCTGCAACCCTGGAAGCAAGGCTGACCAAATTGCGTAATTACCTCTCCGACCAGGATTACACCCATCTTGATGTGAAGCCACCAGAATTATCAGATGTTTCAGGAAACAGTGAGGTGCTTTGAGACCTGTTTTGAACCACTACCCTCGCGAACCTTTCGATAGGAATAACAACAACATAACAGATGAATAGGAATCTTCTATGTTGATTGTCCAATCGTATCGGTTGTTTTTGTTTTTTTATACGAATTAAAGCCACCACCTCAATTAAAGATACAAAACAGGAGGAAGCCACAGCTGATCTCAATCAATCAATGCAACAAACTGCAGATTAATCCAAGTCTAAATAACATCCACCTGGACTACGACCTTAACTGTTCAAAACGTTGAACAGAATATTTCCTTGCCTGATTCACGTGCGCTGAGTGAGCTAGCGTTGAGAAAGGGCATTGAAATATTGTCAAACTGGGCGATCATTCCCATCACATGAAGGGAGGCAGGAGGGAATGCACAAACAGACTCTCTCTTTAAGTGGACAAAAATATAACATATTCGATACGGCACATTTCATAAGTCAGAGGTTACCTTTTCATGTAGATCTGCAAGTTCGTTATTCTTTGAAAACGGATTGCACTATTCGCATCTTTTCTTGAATGCTGACTATAATTTTGGCATTATTTGTTAGCAAACCATTTCTTTTTTTCTTGTTTCAGAATTTTTATGAAAAATGTATTGAGTTGTATTTAGGGGTTAAAAAACAATAACGTGTTGTTACTGAATTATGCTGTTAATGTACATAACTTTAATGCTTGCAACAGAGTATCTATGTCTGTTCTATCTCAAGTACAGCAGAGGTCATTCTAAAAATAAAGAAGCATCAATATTCACTCGTAAATTCATTTTCTATTTTTGGATTCATATTTGGAAAACTGTGAAAAGATACGTTACAGATGTAACAATTTGGTAATGTACAAAGATGCTAACTACCCATAGGTATTTTTATTTGAAGATTTGCATCTCACTTTAATGAAAATTTTCTCTCGGTTTGTCAAACTGGAGTATGCGTCTTTGGTTTTCGACTAGAAGAAAACTTCTGATATTCCATAAAATGCGGTGCCAGAACTGAATTAAAACACCTTTAATTTTCCTTGGTTCTCTAAAAATCAGGTATGTTGTTAACTTCCTGAAAAATACTCCAACAGAGTATTGACCCCATGAACACATTACAAGCTTCGTTTCGCCATTTGTTTGAAATCAACCTACCAGTTGTGGTGGGGCGTGCTCAACAAACGGTACCACTTAGCGTTATCGTTTACAAAAAGAATATCGCTTTGTTTGGAGGAAAGCCTTAATATTATTCTTGTGATGGTACTATTAATGTGCTTTTGATATAAATTTAGTAGATGTTCGGAAACCTTTAATGCAATGGTGCGCCACTGTCCTTACAGAACTTTGCATAATCATAACTCGCAGCCGACTGAGCTAGTGAACTCTTCAAACCCTCTAAAGATGCGGGAGGTTTTGTAGTTTAGATTTTAAAAAATTGGCAAGTTTTTGATTTTGCGGTTTTTTTGGGTGACGTTATAGTGGATGTATATTTACGCATTTTTGGTCGAGGTCATTAGGCCCTGAGCCCCAACCGCAAGGAGAACTTTTTTTCTTTCAAAAAACAATAAGCTAAAATCTGCGTCTGTAGAGCCTACGATTGGCCTTTTGGCTTTTGTAGTTCGAAAGTTATGGCTAAGTAATTCACTTGAGAATTAATTAAATAATTTGCGTTTTTTTGGCATAGTTTTTCAACCAGAAATGCTAGAAAATAATCAAACCCTTCAAAGAGTCGTATTATAGCCTAGTTTCTGCTAAAAACTTGAGTCAAAAAATTGGTTCTTGGCGTTATCGCCCAGGGCCCAATTGCGTCATCCTAAAATGTGTAAACTTGCTCCCATTATGACGTCATCGACAAAAACAAAATTCCAAAACTTTCCAATTTTAAAACAATCAAAACTACAAGACTTTCCACATCTTCAGAAGGTTTGAACAGCTCTCTGACGCAACCTGCTACCGAGTTATGGCTGATCAAAGACTTGGCCCATATGGCAAACGATACCTTTTGCGGGACTTTAATAGGTGTAAGTAAACAGTTCACGCTCGGATTTGTCATTGACTCGCCATCAAAGCCGCATTCACTGCGAAAACAGCCGCGTGACCAGTTGTACTGAGTCAAAGAAAATCAAGCAATGAACGGGATGTTTTAAATACATTTGCCTGTTTGCTGATGGTTGTCTTATTTGCTGGTTGAAGCAAAGCTGATGTTGCTGATGGTTATGACGGTAATGATTACTAATATTTGAGGTTCTAGAATTTAGCGCTGATAACAATCTTCATTTTTCAATGTGCTTAAAGTAAAATCAAGTATGAACGAAAGGTGATAAATTTTTATACTGAGGCAGTGCAACAACTTTGATAAGTAAGACATCAGTGCATGTTCTCTGTCAAATGACCTGGCAAATTTATATACTTAACTAACTTAGATAGAAATTTGATTTGAAAAATCGCAAAATACACTCTTTCCTTGAGATTTTGTGAGAGACGGGAAAGTTTGCAATGTGTCAGGTTTACGATCGTGTAGCTTTTCAGACAATTACAAACAGAAAACATATCTTTTTTTTTTTCTTCAGATGTGAACGTCAGTGATGAAACATCAGACAGTTTGTGATGAAAACATCAGACAGTTTGTGACGTCAGTGATGAAACATCAGACAGTTCAGACAGTTTGTGACGTCAGTGATGAAACATCAGACAGTTCAGACAGTTTGTGACGTCAGTGATGAAAACATCAGACAGTTTGTGACGTCAGTGATGAAACATCAGACTAATCACTATGGGGGTGCCGAATCACTGCGTGGGGTGCAGAAAAGCCCCAACAATGTCACAAGTACTTTCTTCAATACAGTACATTTGCTTCTGAAGGAACTCACGTTAGAACATGGGGGGCGCCAGACTTCCTTCTTACCCCAGGCGCCATCTAACCTCGTTACGCCCCTGGTCCTTGGTCGACATCTGGGTCGCTTTTCCGTGGGTATAGCCTTATGACATTGTTGGGGACTTACCTCGCCGTTGTTACCTCGCCGTTGTTACCTCGCCGTTGTTTACTGGGTTATGTCCCTGGTACATTTGGGCGAACCATCATTGCTGCAATCGTTCTATTCGAAGGAGAAGTGGTTCAAAATTCAGGTTTTTTCGAATATCACATCTGAGCACTTTGTCGCGGAGGGTATGCAGGGAACTCATCGTAAAACTTCCTTACTCTACCGATTGTTCCCGAGATAGCATTCTTTCAATCATAGCCCAATGTTCATGACCATAGGCGAGGATCGGAACAAAGAACAATATTTAAAGCCAGATATATTTGAGACGTTTGAAAGCTCCCGTATTGTGACACAGAGCGTGAAAACTCACGCAGAACTGTGTTTCCGTTAAATATTCGTGTATCAAGTTCTTTTTGCTGCTGTCCGTCACTCGTGAATGTCACACCATAGACCTCGGTATGCTGTAGTGTATTGTCGTTGATCGCACGCAGCTGAAAACCGATCAGGTACATGTTGAAGACCTGTTGAGTGGTTGCAAGCAGTACGAAATCATCCGAAAATTGCAAACGTTTGATCCAACAGCTTCCAACAGCGACATCTTCGTCGACTTGACTGTGACTGCCTCTCTCATTCGTGTAGTAGACCATTGGTTCCCAATGGGTAGGTCGTGTCCCCAAAGTGCGTCGCGGAAGAGTGGCTGTGTGGTCGCGAACAAAAACCTCAGTTGTTTGCTGAAAACTCGACATTTTGCAAATGCGCATATCAACATTGTGTGTTGCATCAGTAAAACCGAAACACCGATACACTTTTGTGAAATCCACATTATCTCCGTTATAATATAACTCCAGAAATTCATATCCAGTTTCTACTATCGACCTTATCGCAGCAATGCGCCACTACTTGAAAATCTAAGCGCTGCCGGTTGATTCTGAGATTACGTCAGCCTCGTAAACATCTGTCCTGTTGTGAATACTTATCTGTTGAAATTCCAACAAGCTACAACCGATATCTTTATCGTTACAATGCGTATGACATTTATTATTTTGTATTCCATATAGTTCATGCTCATGATTCCACGACGAAGCAGCTTGTAGTTGATAGATGGCCGGATCTTACCAACCGGCCAAATAAGCGATAGCGATGCACATAAACGTTCAAAGTAACTTTCTGACGAAATGTATTTTGCCGTTAATCCATTTCAAACAAATTGTTGTGTCCTAAAGAAGATAGTGCTCTCGAATTGTCTGCAATCAAGAGTCGACGTAACGATCATGGATCTACTTTCTGAATGAATGGTCATGTTATTCATGGCTGAGTGTAGTTCACTTTCTGATTGAAGGTTATGTTAGACAAGGGCAGTTACATGATTGAATCAGTTAGTTAAGTGTGTATTGTGTAACGTCTTCACTCCCACACGCAGGGTGCTAGACTTTGAACATGCATCTCAGTAACAAGAAATACACAGTACATGAAAGAAGACGAGGATATGTACATGGCGGTTGTAGAGAATATACGCTTGATGGAGCTAATACGTTTACTGTACTTCGATGAAACAAAAGCTTTTAAGACACACGTATGAATGACGCCATCATAATTATTATAATGTAGAACTGCGATGACATCCAAGTACATCTATTTATAAAATGCACGAGGGAGTGGGAGGCTCCGAAGGACCAAGGGTCATTTAGGCTGCAGACCTCCCAAGGACTAAGCCGCTCATAGTGTAAAGGGAACAGTGTATGATAGTTAGTAAAAGTCTTTTGCTCTGGGTATAAAATGTAATATGTGCAATGCGGTTATACGATTAATTGAAGTAAAATGCGTTGCTGGTAAGGACAAGCCACCAGAAGAAAATGGTTTAAAGTTGTCCCTTTAAACATTTACTGTTTTTACACATTCAAAAATATTCGTGAATGCTAGAGGGGAAATGCGTCAAAAGCTATAGACCGCTGCAGCACCGCAATAGTGTCACGAGACTTAAGCGGATTGAGAACCAGTCGTGCAATCTTGCTTTGCGGAAAGGAACTCGCTTTCAATGCATGCATGGGAACGGAAATTCGCTTGCTTTGTATCTATAGACCTAAGTGTTAAGGTAATACTTGGGTCTCCCTTCCCTGCCTTGGGCTAGCCCGCAGTACCCAGGTCGTACGAAACTCTGCTATCGAGATTGCCCTGACAAACTACAAACTGAGTTTGTGGAACTTAGAAATGATTCTTCAGCACGTGACTTGTTCTTTGAAAAACCCTGACTAGGCTCTTGCGTGATAAGCAGCCAGCACAAACATACCAAACCTAACAATGCTCGCTTTCCGTTGTCTGCTTCCATTGGTTTCCACCTACCTCTATGAGGCTGGGTTTTCAACCCTTGTCCATATTAAAACAAAGTCATGGAATAGACTGGTTGCTGAGGGTGACACGAGATAAGTTCTCACAAACATATCACCAAGAATTTCAAGACTATTTGCGCAGATAAGAACTCAGTCTCCCAACCGATTAGCTTATATGCTAATCGTTTTGCATAAGAACGTAAATAACTGCAGTGAATGAAACATGTGAAATTATAGTGTTGTTATCTTGTCGGTTTTCATTTGCATATCGTTTAGAGCTGTGGATAATGTCTGCGACATAGCGCTTATGTAATATAGTAGATAGTGGCTGCGACAGAGCACTTATGTAATATTTTTGAATGGGGTCGCGAGGTCAAACCGGTTGGGAACCACTGCATTAATCCATTAACTCCGAGCACAAAACGTTTTTCAAGACTGTGCTATACTCCGATCAAGACTTATTTAGGAAAATCGAAGTCCAGCTAACCAGCTGCAGTGGCGTGCTCAACCTACTGCTTCACCTCGCCGGTTAAAAGGCCATTCCTCAACAAAATAGGCAAAACTAAAACCTGAAACAAGTTTAAATTATTTTTTCAAAACAAATTTTTATTCCAAATGTGTCAGTGAAACATGAAGTAAAAAAGTCAATCCCTTTGCAGAGTAACCACAAAAACGTTTTATTTTTCTTAAAAATGATGAAAAAGCAACAAAAGCAAACGTCCAATAAATTAACAGTGAATGAAAATATTATTTTTTCTTGATTTTATTTCATGACATTCATTCCTCCGCAGTGATGGATGTGACATCGAAAGCAAAATCTTCTCACTCCTGAAAAAACAATATGTCATCAAATTAACAGAATAATTGAACAAAAATAAACACAAACTTTGCTTTGGCGTTTTTTAAACTTAGTTCTGTTTCAAGCAAGAAATATTTTTGGTTTGAAGATTTAGTTTTTGAAAATGTTTTCAAGGTTGAAGAATGGAACTGATACTGGTGAAAATGAACTACAGTAAAGCGCAATTTTGCAATGACGTAACAATACCCATGTGTTTGTTCATAAGGTTCAACTATCACTAATATAGTACTAACATTAGCTGCATAAGAGTCTTTCCACTTACATGGTTCAGATCGTGTTGGAAGGTCCATCTCAGGAATTTTAACATGCTTAAAAATGTCACAATGATTCTTATTCCCATATTCGTTGTTTACTTTCAAATAGTGTAAAGGCCACATTGCTCCAATTAACTTTTAATGTGTATTCGTCCAATTACTCTGTTGATTGGGATTTTGTAACCAGGGAATGCGTACCAATTCTAACCAAGTTATTTCATGTTCAGCTATTTGTCGATTCCTTTCGATAGATACTGTTAACTATTTGTCTTCACAATTAGTTGTCGACTTTTACATTTCAACATTCTGCATGAAATGCGTTGTTTTTACCATCAGTGTATCATGTACGGCATATCTCCAACCGCATTCGTACGCTTCCGACATTTTTGCATAAAATGTCAAAGAATTTCATTTGATTTTGACCTTGCATAATTTTTAAGGGTAAATCTGTAGTTTAGCTTTAAATAAACTTTGCTTTAATTGCTATGTTGAAGTTTGTTTTGACGGTTTTCAAGCTATTAGATTAATGATAACCTTAACCTATATTCTATGCTAGTTGCTAGTACATAGCTTGTGATGAAATTGGTTCTTCTTACCTTTGTAATACCTGGCGGCAAATGGTTTGCTGCAATGAATGACATGTTTTAAACTTACTTCATTAGTTGTTTCCAAGATTTGATGCGTATAAATCTTCGTTGTGATTTTTTGAGATTTTTGTGAAAACATTTGAAATATATTTTTTGGAAACATTCCATAATTCTACAAACTTAGAAATGATCGTTGGCTATTCTCCGTGACATTAAAAATTGAGTTTTTGAAAACTTATAATGAGTTAATGTTTAAGTGTTGCTAACAAATACTTACAAGTTAACAATATACAGTCCTTTCGCAAAGTTTCAAAGCTTCTTGTACATTTATATAGATTCCAAAGCTTAACATGCATGTTTGAAAACCTTTTCCAAAATATAATCAGTTATGGTATGAGATTACTGTTTAAACTATGCATTTATATTTGCTGTTGAACGTTTACATAGAAATGAGCATTTGAGCATTGTCAGTGACATTCTCAATTGGATTCTTTAACGTTTTCGTGAATTTTACAGGCGGTATAAGCAAATGGTCTAAGTGACACTATCAGATGTTTACCTAGATATGTTTTTCACATTTCTTAAAAAAAATATTTGGTTTGTGTTTGATTTTAAACTTTTATTAACACGATCTGTACTCACGTCTATTAAAAATTGTGCAAGGTCTTCCACAAAAAAAGTTCCAGCAGAGTCTAGAACCTCTCGTTTCTCGTTTAGATCGTATTTTTTCAACTTGATCCACTGCTACGGCACCCATGACCTTTGATAATAAGAAATATTTTCCTTAATAATCTAGGAAACATCGAAAGGTTTCTGAAGTTTACTCCTTGGAAAATTTTAGATTTTACCGAGGTTTTGCATAAGAGCAAAACGATTGAACGATACGATATTTACAAAGTGTGTGTAACGATTAATTGTTTGGATCCAAAATTACTAACAACACAAAATGTCACTATTATAAAAGTCATGACTTGTGAGAAACAGTTTCGATTTCTCTGAAGACTGATTAGTTAACTTGAGGTTAGTTAAGGTCCCTCTTGATATCATTTGATATTTTCTGAAAATAAATAACATTAGTGAACAAGCCCAAAAACAGATAGAAAACAAAGAGTAGTCGGGAATATGAAAAGAAAGAGTTAAAGATAAAAACTTGTAAGCAACTTCTTTTAGAAAGAGTAGTATTAGCTCATGTAGTTTGTCATCCTTCTCATAATTCTATCAAACGAGCGTATGGTTAAGATCAAGACATTTCATGTAAATAGTATAAGGCTTTGGGAAAAGCATTTATTATATGACTTTGCAAAAAGTTTAAGATATAAATGCAATCCCAAGCATTATCTACAACAAATGTTAGAACCACTATGTAAAAAAAGAAAACGAAAATCAGCTGTTTCACAACGGCAAACTGTACCGCTGATTAACTAAATACACTCATCGTTTTGTTCTTTGCGTGTGAGAAGCAATTGATCAAACAAACGATAATAAACAGGAGGAAATCGTAGTAGGCCTATTTCACTCTATGAATACAACAAATGCAAAAGATTTATAACGCAACCAGTGCACAGCTATTTTCACACCATATTTAGTTTCACACCTGAGGAGTGTAGGAGGGACTCGTCTTTTCTATTCGTCCTGTTTTTAATTTTGGTGAAAGGTTAGCCAATGAACTGTCTGACTTTTCATCCCTGATACCGAATTCTACAGAAAACAAGGAAACATTGACAAGACGATTTTATGCACAGTCTTGAACTGCTGGTGGTACGATCTTTAACACATAATGTGCGATCTGATGATTTAAATGTGCGAACACATTGCAAACTTTTCCTGCCTCAAATAATTACTCGCAAACGAATACTTTTTTGTTAAATAATTACATTTTCCTGCGAACACCTGCTCACTACCCAGTGAATATTCATTGAAATTTCACTGAACAAAATTGGTTACAAATCAATGTAAAAACGTTTATATTTTTATTCATTTTACTACCAACTGTAAGATACATTATATAAGCAAAGCTTGTTTTCAGAACTCATCCAAAGAAAATAAACAAAATCAATCTCATTACCTTCAGAATGCTCGGCAATCTCAGTTTTACTTGTACCAACAAGCAAGACAACCATCAGAAAATACGTAACTTTACTTGAGGCCATACTTTCAACGTTTGATTTTCTCTGACGCAGTATCACTGACGCAGTAGGAAACTGACTATTCTCAGACAAATATGCAGGTTGCTTGGTGGGGACCAAAGCTTTTACAGTTTGCGTCACGCATCAGTGAGCGTTAACATCTGCATATCAAGTTCCTGAAAATTGGTTTCAAGAAGTTCCAAGACCTATTCTCCACCCCATTCGGTGAAGCACCTTGATACGAAAACTCCTGATGTTTGAAAACAATCGCTTTGAAATCGCGAACGTCACGAACGAAACATTATCATCATCCGGTTTTTACACATAAGTGTTTGTTGCAGACAAGAGTAACACGGTCAAGTTGTGATTGCGACATTATTGTATGTTTGCAAATATAGCGTGTGATTGAAAAGTGCGGAAATATTATTCAAACATAATGTCTTTACCTCTACGACATCAGTTAGGATGTACGTTTATTTTGTTCAGTTGATCTTTTAGAAATGATTGCCTTCTTATTTGTGGATTGCAGCAAATGCAACTTCTGCCGTTTTTTTGTCATGAAAGCATGCTTACCTTTTGTGTTGAAAGTGTGCTTCTTGAATTGGGATTCATGCAACCAGCAGAACTTTTCTGCTGAAGTTCATCTTCTGTTTCCTTTGCATGAAGATGGTGGGCTATCAATATTCCAGACGTGGAGCTGCTCATGTTCAAAGTTTGACTACGATGGCTGTACCTTACCCAAATGTTTTCTTAATTGAAAATTTTAATTATAGTGAAGGCCGTGAAAACACATGCTTAAATTTACTAGTGCTTGTAAAAATCAATTTCAGTTTGTGAACTCATAGATTCGGCAAAATTTTTTTCCACTTTATTTCTTGTGTAGATGTGTGTGAAAGCAATTACAAATTAGTTCGTGTTGTCGGAATAATGGCTCACTTACTGTTTATTCCAATGAGGAGATATTGCTTGGATAAACGGAAATAGTTGTACGTTTCCTAAAGATTGTTTCAACGCTTTGTTTCACTGACCATACGACTGTGGGGGCAGTGGCCAACACTGCCCCCACACTGACAGCTCCGGCCGTCGTTTTTTGCCCTGGCATTCCTGACCACATGTTCTTTATGTGATCGGGTGCCAAATAAAACTGAACTGTCGATCATCAGTTCCCAGTTCAAAAATTTATGCAATTTTTAGTACCCTTTACTGGATCTCCATTCGCATGCCTGTGTTTCTTCAAAGTAACAGTTTACTGGTGCCAAGCACCTATGCTTGTGTTCCTTCAAACTAACCGTGTTAGCGCTATCTACGCGTACGCTTCTTTTTATTACCACCACATGGTCATATTCTTTCATGCATTTGTGTGTTTCTTGTTAGTGCCATGTATGCTGAAGTTTACTCCGTTGCGTGTGGGAGTGAAGCGTTATACGACAGTTTTTAATGCTATATATTTGATTTCTTTCAGGAGTCAGAAGTTACTTCTCTTCATACAACCAAAGGAAGTCATTTAAAAAAATGTTGCAATGTTTTCCACCTTTCGTAATGCATAATGTATTTAAAGGTTCATTAATTATCAAATCATTCCTTTGTTTTTGTTTTTTGTTTGTGGGAGGCACACTCAGTTACTTTAGTGGGTGAGATATCACTTTATTATGTTTCCAATGTACATGAACTTTATTGCTTGCGAAGAGTATCATTGTCTCTTCAGTTTGTGCCACGACGTAAATTACTTCAGTAGGAAAAAAGCATCTCTGCTCAAATGTTGAGTCACTTCATTTTTAGAATCACATCTTATATTAGAAGCATAATCAACAAATGAAAGTATGTGGTCATATTCAGTGGTGCTACTCACAGGAAGCTCGACCTCATTCCAGAGCAAAAAGAAAGTTTTCATGTTTTAACTGCGAGACGTAATGCGTCAGGAAAAGAATTTTCTGAAATACGCACCCTTTATATTTGGACGAGTATTCAAAATTACTATAAAAACTTTGATTTAAAAACTAACAAAGCGCTTGAGATAGCTTTTTTGACATTTTCCTTCATTTCAAATTTACTCACTTGCTCACTTCACCGTTGTTGTTTTCTTTTGAGTCAAGTGGTGTTAAGGTTTGTGGTGTCGCGAACTCAGATTGTAGGGTTCTCGGGAAGATTCCGCAGCAGAAACAAGAGTTTCCCCCTCAACCAGGTTCTCCTCTTTATTACATATACTGCACTGGGCCTTTTGTAACAAGCGTTCCTATTGGAGTTGTGTGACGCGGCGTCACAGTGAGAACTTTGTAGCTTCGTAAGACACAAGGAAAACATATGGAAAGTAAGATTTCAATATTCTAAAACTTGATGAAAAATGTTCAGTAGTCGATATACCGCACAATGGACTTGAAATAACTGACTCAGAATATCGCTTCTTTGAAATGATATTAAAAATTTTTGAGTTTACGCGACGTCATGATCACTGATGCAATTTTAAGAATGCAACAAAAGTCGGGGTTTTCCAACAAGTAAAATTTACTCATATTTGAGATGAGCTCATAAAAGAGTTTTGAATCAAAGCCAAAACGCTAAATTACGAGGTAGAAATACCAATAACTGTTATCATCACGTTCCTGTTTCTGATTCACTTTCAGTAGAAATTTGTAAGCGATGACGGGCGAAGTTTCATGTTACACTTGGCACAAACGTCTTGTTACGCAACGCATGGTCAACACAATAAATTGCGAGGCTTCACCTGCTGGTATTGATGCTTTGCTTTTTACGAAACTCGCTTGAAAGCTTGAACGCCGTTGGTTTCAGGCTTGAATGAAAATTCCTGGGATGCCAAATTGTTGGTCTCAGAACTCAATGGAAACTCCCCTGCGCCCCTAGGTTGAACCAGATTCAGACATAACAATATTTGTCTGAATATTTCCTCCCAAAGAGAAGAAACATCAAGTTGTTTAAACACATTATATATTTCTCAATTTGTTTAAATCATGAAGATGCCTTTTGAAGTGTTTAATATAGGCTCATTTTGCAATTTTTAACGCACTTTTACCTAACTGATGTAGTCCTTTTATGTAGCTGTGTGTAGAGCAATACATGTAACTAGGAAGTGTTTTCATGTTTTCAGGTTGGTGCGAGAACATCGCCTTTGACACTCATGGCGTCACTGCACCTGTGATTTGCCTTTTTTTACATCGGTTAGGTGTAGATTGACATTTCACTTAAAGTTCAGGTTTTTCTTTTATGCATGTCTAAAATCAATTGTCCTTTATTATTACGTGTAAATCAGTGATTCTCAACGTCGCCCATGTGAGCAATGGTGGTCACCTGGAATTTTTAGTGGTCCACAGAGTGCCGAGACTAAGATTGAACATGCGCTTGAGTTCAGTGACTTGCTACGTGCAAAACAGTTTCGACTAGTTCGACTGGTTTATGAGGTGTCTGCATAGAAAAGTGATCCACCGGATATTTTTTAAAGATGGTCCATGGGCCAGAAAAAGTTGAGACCCTGTGTGAATCAAACCTTTCATCAATTTATTGATCAGTGCAAAATCAAAACTCAGCCGACACATATATCACGTAACTGGTCTCTGCAAAGGCGACGAAGTTAAATCAATCACCACATCTTTTTGAAAAGGAAATGAATTTCACGCAACACTTTGTATCCTCAGCTCTGAAATCTGAAGGCAGTGCTTACAGGTGAAATGGCAATATTATACTACGACAGTAATATATTCTGAAATTTAAGGTGTCGGTGACACGTAAACATGCTCTCGTAGCAAGACATAGATCGATCACATTTAGTGCAATCTAAACGGTACATGCCCATACTAAAATGCAGCTTGAACGTAATATCAATTTTGATCACGTCTGAAGATCCACGAATCGTTCATAATAAAAAGCAACCAATCCTCGCTGACTGTCGACATCAGCTTCACACCTGTAGGTTCGCTTTTTAATGTTTGATCCAGACTGCGAATTCTTTTGCTAATTTGCCGCTTAGTGCAATGATAAATTATTAATTTTTTCCTGCTTTTTCCTGTGCTTCATTTTGCTTTCCTTGCGTACTCCATAGATAAGAGTAACTCGTTTCATTTGATCTTCGCTGACTATCAAAACAGTTGTTTTCCAAACATTCAATGTGTTCTTATTTAACTCATTGGTTGTTGCTTCACTACTTGTTATAATACTGTTGAGGTAAGGTTTTTGCACAAACACCCTGATAGTTGCGTGTGTGAAACGTTTTGAATTTTAGCTTTTCAAATAATACGTTTGCATCAAAGTTTTAGTTATTTGGTAGAAAGATTGAATCAAATTCAAAAGCCACTGGAATAGACGATTTAGTGCACCTGATTCACCTGATTAACAAGAATGTTAGCAGCAGTTTTCCGTGTGTGACAGATGATATTCAGCATGAAAAAGAATATCACTGAATAACTCGATTTCAATTAACTCAAGTAAAAACAGCATTTTGCGCTAGATGTTTTTGGGATTTCTACAAAAGCCTTTTTAGAGAGAATTTTCAGTTTTGCAAACTAGAATAGATTCAAGAACAGATGAGATTAGAGTGCCCGAATGCACAAAATAGATTTTTGACTCTGGCCGGAAAAATGTTTCATTTTCGCCAAAACATCTCCCTGCTGACAATGCAACCGATATTCTTAGGCTGGTAACAACGATAAACGTGTGATACTAGATTTGCGGCTCTCACAACGTACCTGGGGATTGTTTCACAACAGGACGCAGCTAGTTCAAGGAATTTCATATCGCTCAGTGGTCATAGCTGATAATCGAAATTATGTACTTTAATAAATGTGTTTCCAGACGTTCTTTCAAAGGATCGCTATGAAATCTGGCAGAGGAGTGCTGATTTGAAAATGATGCAATCTGTTCGAAATACTCGTTTTTGATAAAAAAAAAAAACACAGCAACTGATGCACAAAGTTAAATGGAAGTCTTTAGGATAAGAAAATGATTGTAGGTAAACCCCAGATATTGTGAACTCTTTTCACTGAGTTCACTGAAGTCAGGTGACCCCCGAGTTGATCAAGCGTGACATCATGGTTGAGAAACATTTGCGCAATATCATTTATAAATTTTTACTGAAAGCAAACTAGCAACGGGAAGGTACGAAAGGCAGTAATCAACATTTAACCCCTGTCATCCACCATTAAGATTTTAGTTCACTATTCTTTCGTGCCCTCATCTCAAAAGGCACATGACGTCAACCAAACTCTACAATTTTGTGATGTTGTTTTTGTTTAAACACGTCCATGGATTTCATTCATACAAATTAATATTTTTTATAAATATCAACGTTGGTGACGTTCAAACATATTTTGATTTTCAAAAATTGGAAATTCATTTACTGTATTTGCAATTTTTGGTTTTTCGTAGAAGTTTTGCTTTTTAATACATTTTTTCAAAGTTAATTCTGTTCTTTTGCAGTAAATATGCTATGTGCGTCAAATTATGTCGAAGCTTTCCATGAAGGACACCATTAAATACGGCAACAATATTTAATTTATTGGTTATGAATTTGCTATGAGACAGGCGTCTAGCAATGGAAAGAAATTAATGCGACGTTCAATTAATCACTTTTGTTTATTTTTTTAATGATTACAAAAAAATTCTTTACTTGCCATGATCAAAAATATTAATCGTTTTTTCGTCCACTCCCAAGCATCAACAATTTTTATAAGATGAAATATGTTTCAAAGACTTGGCCAATATTTGCATCTGAAAGTTTTACTCGGTTGAACTGCACACTTCGCAACATGCTTCTCACTTGAATAACACGCCTCGCAACATACCTTTCACTTGAATAACACGCCTCGCGACACACCTTTCACTTGAATAACACGCTTCGCAACACACCTTTCACTTGAATAACATACCTCGCAACAGACTTCTCGGTTGAAGTTGCATACTTGGCCAATTTCGAGACAATTGTTTGTCAAAAACTTGGTCAACTGTGTTTAACGTCACCATGTGAAATAAAAGAATTGCCAAAGTAGCTTACATATAATCTAACTACGTTTTTCCACAGGGGTTCTCCCATTTTCTACGCACTTACAAAAATTACGTACACAGAACGTGAACGATCATCAATTGTCTATTCTTCACTTTTTCTGCAAAACTACCGGTTTCACACACCACCATCACGTTATTTTGTTCGCAACTTCCTTTGTTGCGGAGCATCACTTGTTCCGCAAAACGAGATTTGCTTGGGTGGTATTTTACCCATCGGTTGCAACGTATAGCTTGGAATTTTATGAAAATAGTTTTTGATTATTATTTCTAAAACCTTCTTTGCGGATTTTCAGCTGCCAATGATGTGTGATTGAAGCTATAAATGCTCAGGTTATCAATATGGAACTTACAGTTTGGTTTGCAAATACTGGTTTCAACGTTCTACACAAGTGAAACTAATTCAGAAAACACTCAGTATAGAAAGTATGTCGTCAACTAAAGTTGCCTGTTTACTGGTCGTTTTCGTATTTGTTGGTACAAGCAAAACAGAAAATGCAGAAACATTTGAAGGTATATGTTTGGAATGTTTGTTTCAAGCTTCAAAAAAGTGGAAGAGATAAAGATTGTGTGAAGTGTCTAATCTAGTTTTAAATCTGCATTGGGCTGAAACTCAATTTATGATTCTTGTCATACATTGGCTGAGTGTTACATTTGCAAAGATGGCTGTTAAAATAGCAAAAATCACTGACTGTAAAAAGTACTCGTACACGTTCAAAATGTTGTGAGAGAAATGATTCTTCTTGTAACGACGAAGAAAAACTGGAAATTCTTTTAATGAGTGTGTTTCTTTCAAAGTCTGCTGAGGGTGTTTTTAGATCGCTTAAAATCAGATAAAGAGATACTTTACAAAAACCACTGTCTCATAAATTTTCCGAAGTTAATTTGCACTTATTTTCCAATAAATTACAGAACTCAAAAGGGGAGTTGAAAGTATAGACAGTTTGACGATGAAACGTTTACCAACAACATATACAGAGCTGCTGAAGATGACTGAACCATCTTCGTTTTCTCAGGTAAGAGGTCAGCTGTTTTTGGAATTAGATACATATACAATAATTTAGATAAATCTATGCAATGTATCATTCTATCGACCGGCACAGGACTTTTCGGTCTGGCCGTTTCGGTTTGGCCGATTCGGCCCGGCCGTTTCTGTCTGAGCCGTTTCGGTCTGAGCCGCCTCGGTCTGGGCCGTTTCGGTCACAGGACATTTCGGTCTGGCCATTTCGGTCTGGGGACATTTCGGTCACGACATTTCTGTACATAAACAACTTACTACATTTGTTTATTTAAATGATAATAAGCAGGCGAAATGTCACTCTAGCTGGTATTATACAAACCCCCTTTGAGGAGTCATATGATTGCGATTAAATCTTAATTGTAATTATGACTTTGAAGAATTTGTATTTAATTGCAAAATGTCGATAATGATTTAATTTGCTTGCTGATGATAATGTAACTCATATGTTGATGCTGATTAACTGTTGGATCTTGGATCATGTTTGTAGTTTATTTAAATAAAACTTCTCGTTGATTTAAGTAAGTTTGCATTAAAAAGTGAACATGTAAGATTTCTGCAAGATTTCATAGTCTGACCGAAATGTCCCCAGACCGAAACGGCCCAGACCGAATCGACCAGACCGAAAAGTCGCGTACCCTAAGGCACCTTAATCAGAGAAATACATCAAACAATTTTTTCGGAACGCCCCACTTTACCCTTCTTAATTTACTTCCCCAAAGAAACTTTATTTTTCTTCAAGCTGCTGCGGATCCAGTAGTTCATGCATTCTTTGAAAAAAACTATCAACTCAAACGGCGCTTATGGGGCTCGGGACAGGCGCAGTGGAGTCAGGTCTGCTGTGATATGATCGCTTTTTCCAGTGTCTTATAGAACATCTAGCTTATTGCAAGTGTTGATGTCCCAAAAAATTACTTCATGTTTTTCATCCTCGTCTCAAATCAGTTGTGGACAGTTTCGATAATAATAATAGTGAAATTTGTCTAGTGCATTTTTAATTTTTCCAGTTATTTTGTTCTACAAAACAACGTCAATTCCTCACCGGGTTAAGTTAAAAACAAACAAACAACTAATTAGTTGTTGGACAGACACGTCAGAAATATTTAATGAAAATAAATGACATTGAACAGACTGTTAGGGACAGGATACGTTCAGTATAAAGTTTCGTTTTACATTGTAAATCATTTATCATTTATTGTAAATTATTTATTAATGTAAATCATTATTTATTCTAAATTCTCTGTGTCTTTGACTTGGTCGTTTTTTGTAATTATATAACCAAAAATTAAAAGTTTTTCCAAGTATACCTCTTTTCGAAAATTTGAATGCATATACTGTATAATTAAAGCAACGAAACAACAATTAAATAATAGAAATAAGTGAAAGATTCATTTTTAAACTTTCAAAAAGTTGCTACGTTTTTTTACTGAAGGTGGAGGAGACACAAAAAGTGCACAGTGCTGAAAAAATGAGATCCAAACGAGAAACAAGAGATTCCAAAATCTGCAGAAAGTTCTTTTGTGGAAACACGTGCTCAGTTTTTAATCGAAGTGAGTATAAATCTTGATTTTATTGTTTTAACACTGGCAAAAATACAAAAGTTCTATATATTTGTAAAAGTAAATTTTTCATCGCGGCGCACCTCCAACCACTGGGGGCACCAAAGTGCAGTAAAACACAAAACACTGACGAATCGCACCAACATACCAAAATGATTTCTTTTCAGTAGACAGACAAAACGGTTGAGTTTTTGTCTTCTACAGCAGTATTTCATACGATTTGCAAAAGGCAGTTACTAAGCTTACAGTATAAGACTTTATTATTCTTATTCATGCCTGGCCTTTACCAAACCAGCGCAGTAAAATGATTTAGATCTACATGCTTTAATTTAAATAATTTTAACCTGGTTTGATTTGCATTTCCTTATGTTTCTGGAAGAACAAACTGTAAAGTGAAACACAAGCACTTCGTTACGTTGCCAGTGCATGTTTGAGGAAATAAAACTGGGTGGACAGGATTTTATTCACTGCTCAACGAATGCCGCATAAACGGACCAGCAATTTTTATAAAACCTGGTAATTGGTTTATTCAGTGCAGGAGGTATCTCCGAATTCTACGTGTGGTTTAGGAAATATGGAAAACTTAGCCATTTTGCGAAGGAAAAATATTTCATAGAATAAATTGTCTTTGTGGATAGCTAGAAACGTTAGAGGACCCGTAAACAAAGTTACATGCTCATGTTTTAGTTTCATAACTTTTCCTTGTCTTCTGTACCTTCAGGGATGAGACGAATTTGCTTCAGATGCTACATCCATGAATGCGGAAGAGTGAACGTCATGAACTGAAGACAAAGAAATAATTTCTTTCTCACCCACAAGCAATCTGTTTATTCATTCACCAGTTTCACTCGAAACAAAGCACATAAATAGTTCATTTGAATTGTTGAAACCTCTCCGTTGGTGTTGCGTTGATTGTGTGATTCACCACGAACGGGATGTGCGTGAAGAACAACACCATATATATATATGGCGCGAACAAGCAATAATAGAGCAAATAATAGATCATGGCATGTGAACTCTATTGTTGCTTGCTGCCACAGTGCGAAGCTTTACGCATATGCCGCTCGGGATTTCCGATCGCAACAGAATACCTTGCGTCTTGTGTGTACACAAAAAGTTCACATTTAATCTTGTCTGCTCTAACTGAAGGATGTCCCTGAAGTTGACCCTTAATAAATCTGATCAAACATAATTTTAATTTGCTTATCCGGATTGGAGGAGGTGTTCACCTCGTTCAACTGCTATTGGTGCCCTTGACATCTTTGCTCGGTAATGCTAAATGAAAAGGTTCGCTTCGTGGTAATCACGAATGAATGCAGCACGCACATTGAATGCACGTGAACATGCTAGACTTGACGGCAATGTGGATTTACTGCATTGAGTTCATGAGGATTTTGCAATGTGCGTCTATCTTTGCATCACAAACGATTAAAATCGTATTGAGAAAAGCTCAACCCCCTCCCCCCTTTTATGGTTAAGATGCCAGTAGAATAAAATGTTGCTGAAAATTTCATTTCCTGAAAATACGCATTTTTGCAAATATGTCTAGAGTTTAAGGACAACCTCTGTAAGAATTTCTCAGACTTACAAAACTGTATTACATAAATCTGTTGATAGCTGAGAGAAGATGATAAAATGTGACTTTGGACCAAACAAAGCATTAGATTTTTAAAGTAGACACTTTTATGCAAATGTAAATGAAATGCATTTCCTAGCTGTAGTGCAGGCCTACACGACTCAAGTTCAAAGGGCCAAATTGGTCAACACAGAGTTGCCACTGGAGGCAAATGTCTATTGAATATCGTTGTAGTTTGGAAGATATTCTTGGACGGCAATAAATTATCCGAAGTCGGGCTTTTGTAAGATATTCTGCAATTGAGAAGTTCTCGCGAACCATATGTTGTGCAGGCCTGCGTGTAGTGACTACAAAAATACTTTTACAATTTGGGTGCATTCGAAGCCATGCATTTGGCATATTTTTGAGATATGGTAAGTCGGAGATCTTCTTTTGAAATGCAATTTCATGTGCTTTATCGCAATAAGCTAAACGTGGATGCAGAATGGGCCTCATTTCCCTGATAGCCTTTCGTTTCCGTTTTACGGACAATTAGAGTCAACACCGTTTTGTTAGAGAATATTCTTTTTTACTCGATTCTCTGCTGTTAGATTGTGTGCACTGTTCTTGCTACTGCCTACGTTTCTTGCTACTGCTTGCTACTGCCTAAAAACCCGTGTTTAAACATCCGATCTCAAGTTGTGTTTTCTGTATATTTGAATACATTCAATGGAATCAATCCCAGTCAGGGTTTGAACAGTTTGTTACGTTCTGCAAAGTTGTGGGGGTCATTCAACGGCCTTGCTCGATTTGGCCATCCCAAAGCAATTAAAATCGCTCAGTTGAGGAGGCTAGGCCTGTGCTCTTACAAAGACAGGGCTGATTTTTTCTGTAAGTAGTGGTTAGAGGTTGCTCCCGACATACAACGGGCAAAGGAATTACAGACGCTACATAGTCAAGACGTTTCAAAGTTAAAAAATCCTTTGCCGAAAAAAAACGAATCTTTGGTAACCTTTCAAAACCAAAAGCTCGTATATCAGCAGCTGATGCAATCGTTTTGATGCAGTTATTTTTGGAAGCAGCGCTGGCAAATTAGTAAATTACTCTGCCCGTTCGTAGCTTTTCATTAACATAATCGTTTCACAAGAAAAATACATATTTCTGCATTAGGTATGTTTCAGCCATTTAGTTTTGGATTCTGACACTGGATGCATGTGTGTAAGTTTCTCCTTGCCGGGTGATGGCGCACTTACGAACATTTATCACTTACAACGATACTTAAATTTGATTGCAAACCAGTCGAAATAACTTCTTGAAACCCTTTGCAGAAAGTGTGTACGAGAGTTTATAATTAATTTTAAAACAAGCTATGCGAAGAGAACAAAAATTATTACCAATAACTGAATATTTTAAATAATTTTTAACTTCTAAAAGGTTATATAAAAGTATATAATAGTTTTTAGCTGTGGACAAGGAGATCCCATACAATTTGTTGTGATAATTTTTTAGCTCTGGAAAAAAAGATCCCATACAATTTTTTGTGATAAACTGCCATTTAAACGAACTGAATTTTTAACCTAGTGGCATTTGTTCCCAATGGGAAATACAGAAAATTAATTAGGGGACATATTTCAAAGTGTTTGCCTCATATATTGTTTCAACAATGATATTTTAAAACAGTTGTATATAATCTAAAGTATAAACATTAGCACAAGCAGGTCTGTTATAAATGCGTCGTGTTATGCATGACTTGCTAACGAATAAGCAACTGTACTCGTTTTTCTGCTTGTTTTTGGCAAATATAAACTAAATAGATAAATCAGCAGCTGCATACGCTGCTCGCATTTTGGTAGGCATTACTTGTTACATAGCTTCGTACCTGTAATATTATCGACGAAAACACCGTTCTCCATCAGTAACACGCGCATGAATGCACGTGTCTGTAAAAAGTACAAAAAAGAGTTGTTGGTGATTTGAAAACCAGAAGAGATCTGTAGGCGGGTGAAAAAAGATGTTCTTTCAATTTAACAATCCACTTGCGCAATGAATCAACTACAGCAACGTACAAATGTGAACCTTGCTATATTGGCGAATTTTTAGCGATTTCATGAACGCATTTGGCTCCAATATTTTGCTTTGGCGAAATATACTAACGTACCATTTTTTGTAAGATATTCTCTCAAAGTGTGCTCCAGTGTCATTTTTATGTACGCCACGTAGGTCTACTATTTTTGAGCTTGCTGATGGTTTGAAAATTTGTGACATCAAATGCAAGTGTGGTGGTTTTAAGAGTAAGAGCATGGTTTTTAACACGTCTTATAAAATATGTTTTCAAAATGTTGAAACTGATAGTTTAAAACTATTTGCAAAATGTCGAAACCCTATGCGTTTTCAGGTAAAATACAAGGCGAAAGATAGAGCTGTAAACGACTGATTTCCAGTGAAAAAATTAATGTTTTGGTAAAGACGTAACAATTTCCAGACGTTTGGTTATTTTTTGCTAACTTTGGCTGTTTTTGCTGAGTTTGGCTATTTTTTGAAGTGAGTTTGGCTACAGTTTTTTTTCTATCTGGCAGCCCTGCCAATGCTTCTTTACGAGTTGATAATCAGATGGTTTTTGACAAAGCCACTCGAATAAGTGAAAGAGTAGTTGTAATAGTTTGTGAGTTTTGAAACAATTTTTCATTTTACCGATTTAGGAACACGTGCTGTTGCAAACGAATATGTTTGCTTGGCAGCAACTATTAAACCAAGACAACCTAGCAAAACCTAACGAGTTTCTTGGTCACACTCTTTTTGGCTGAATGTCGCATGGGCCACATGGAATAAAGAGTTTGAAAACACTGAATGTGTTTAACCCTATTCCGCTCTCACAGACCGCCTCTTACAGCGACGTAATTGGACCCACAGCAGCATCTGGTGGAGTAAAACAAAAGTTGTTGCTTGGCAACAGTTTGATGATGGTGGGTTTGGAAAATTTCCCATTAAGAACATTCTTTCTTGAATACCTGGCAACGTTACTTCTTTCAATAAATTGCTATTTTTTGTAAAAGGAAGTTTGGGAGAGAGAGATCCAGCACAAACACTGGATGTCTCTCCACAAACATTGGAGGAGGTTTAGGGGAAAGGATCACTCTCAGCTATACACGAAACAGTGGCTAAAACATAAGTTCCAAGAGAATTTTTAGTTAGGAGTTCCACCTTTTTTCTGCGATCCTATAAACACGAGACGTTTTATCAAATATGATCTCGTACGTCAAACGCCTATGACTTCCAATTCAGATTGGTAAAAACTTTTGCAAACAATGTCCAGTTATTTTTACCGGGCAAGTTCCTCAATGAGTGCAGATGTGTCATGTGTCTGCTGGTTACAATTCGTCATATGAAAACCCGTCACTGTTCATTTATGTAATGATTATGTCGACCGACCACATTGTCTTTAATTCCATCTAAGCATTTTTTCAGCTGGTAGTGCAGCTAAGACTTGAAGACAAAGGATTCTGTCAGGTTCGATCTAACATTTTAAATATATGTTTTATTCATTTGGTATATCTTGAATTGCTTGGAATAACTTTTATGTTTTTCCAGTAATTTTTTCGCTTCCCCGAAACCAATTTAGCCCAGTTTGTTCCCTGAACCACCGACACGTGTTGATGCGACATACGTCGTCTTAGTGGTTGTAGGAAGAACCTTCAACAATTTTGCATAAATTAGCAACATTTTCGATACCATATTCCTCTGGCCGCACCCTCTTCAACGGTCTCTGCATTGAAGTCTTTTCAAACTTCTCATTTTGCTTCCCACATAGAATTCTTTGCTTGGAAATATCCTCCTTCAGTTTAGCCATCTTTCAGCTTGTTTACTTGTTCGGTGAAAAGTGTTGCGACTCTTTTAGGAAAAGGTGTGAACCCTCAACGGTGGGCGAAGCAGCACCTGTTATGTTGCAGAAAAAATATCATAACAACAAACAAATACAAATTTTATGGATTTTTGTTTCTCCCAAAAGACTAGTGTTTACGCTAAATGTAGAAAAGCAATCAGTTAACAAGCAACAACCAGTTTGTCAAAATTAATAAACAGAAACTGCTTAAACATCCTAACCTAAATTCAAGCAACTAGCCTCCACCAAAGTGAAGGATTTGAATCCAACAGCAATCCTTTTTAAATAGAAAATCGATTTCACGTGACACTGCGCATCGCCAGTACTACAATCTGCAAACCACGCATTCAGGTAAAACGCTGAAAAAGTTAAAGCAAGAGAAGAGTTACGCGAAATCTATTTCATATTGCAAAATTTGCTGATGGATTCAAACCCTTCACCTTTGTGGAGACTAGGTTCTTGAATGCAGATATGTGCAGTTTTGAATTATCTCCAGTCGACTGATTCCTTGAAAACCAGTCGACTGATTCCTTGAAAGCTTTCAGCAAACCTAGAGCTGTTAATCGTCATAATCTCAAAGTTTGATTTGGGGATTAGCAACATAATGAAAAGTAGCAACATGATGGGCTGTGGTGAATGTATGCGTGCATTAACATTTTTTGGCGTCTCTAATAAGTAATTTTACGCATAATTTGTTTGTGTTTTGAGGCAACCGGGAATATATACTAGTTGACCAGCGTCTCCTCACAACCGTAACCGATTACAACAACATAGACATCATAGAATATCTGCGTGGAATCGTACGTAACTTCCTCATGGAATAAACAGCAAAACTTCCTGGTGCAAAACTTTTCAACAATGTAAAAGAAATTCTTTCAGGAGGTTGAGGAGATTGCGATTAATTCTGAATTGTAATTATGAGTTTGAAGTATTTGTATTTAATTGTAAAATGTCGATAATGATTTAATTTGCTTGCTGATGACAATGAAAATCATA
>JGI24158J21664_10000083_pt1 | contig 55156 bp, 26 predicted proteins | sample Ectturendosymbi3_FD_21664 | JGI IMG/M metagenome (IMG submission 21664) | reverse complement strand
TTAGCGTCCAAGCTTTTTTTTTTTTTTTGGAAAAACTGCCTTGTGTGGTAAATACACGAACGAGATTTTGTTGCCATATTGTCGCGCTGCCCACGTTATCCCGCCCGCGATAAATACAGGTGTTGCGTTTTCAATGCTATGCTTGGAAAGCCTCATGAAGAATAACAGTCGTTTCTTGCTGTGTGGCAACTTTGCCAGCAGCCATAAGAGCACCGTATTGTTGGTTGGTATTTCAATTGTTTGTATATCATGTTCAGATCGACTGGGGCAGTGCATTTGATGTTGAACCAATGATTGCTGATGACAACGCAATCGATTTTGATATTGACGTTGAGGACATTGGCATTGTCTTGGAAACTACAGGCGAAGCTTCGAACGGAAACGGACATTCAGACGATAACGGATTTGAGCTCGTTAATCAAGAAGAAATGCAAAACTGGGAGCTGGAAGAGGTTTTTTGTCATGAGCGGCGTCTTGGTCCACGTTTGCGACGAGTTTTATTGAATTGCATTTTATTACCAGGTCAGTGTCGCTGACGTACCCAACGGGACCAAGATTGCTGCTGATAGTCAGGTAGCCAAGGGTGAAGAAGCGTTAACAGTTATGGAATACGTCGCCACGAGAACACAAGTCGTAAATGAACTTTTGGAGGTAAACCTCTCGGTTGTTGTGTTTTCCCAGGAATGACGTTAGCTTGAACCACTATTTGCATTACCTCAGTCTGCTCTATTTTGTTACTACTGGTTGCTACTGTTACTTAATTGGCCATTGTTTCTGCTGTCCCACCCATTTTTTGTCTTGTCACTTCTTGAAACAGCGTTTCCAGTGACATACACACCTTCGTTTGCTTGCGAAGACTCAGCTGAAACGTAACGGCAGCAGCAGCGGCATGCTAAGTTATTTGTGCTGATAAAAGTATAACGCGTGAATTGTGGGTGAGGATAACTTAAATTTCCGCGACGGTTTTGCAGCTCTCAGCGTTTCTGCGTCAGCGCGTAGCGGAGACGAAATGCGATTCAGACGTACTGTCCATCAATCAGTTCCAGTCTGCCCCGCCCATACTGCAGCTGACATCGGTCGGCGAGCTCGAATATATGCTCGTGCAAGTAGCCGAGTTATACGAGCAACTCACCAATACCAAGATGGGCCATCTTTGTAGAATACTGGATTCGCCGAGGTAAGCTTTTCACCAGTACACCTCAAACACGCTGCTGTTCAGTGCGATTTTAACCGCCGCAGTTCTTCGAAGCCTGCTGAAAGATTTTGGTTGTATAGCTTCGAATTCTTTTATGCTTATCGCATCTCGGTTAGGGCAGGGATTGGAAAAGTGCGGCCTTCTAACCATTTGCTCGCTTACAACGGTTTTTATTTTGGTTGCTAGTTTTTACCACTTTTTGTCAAAGTGAGGACTCGGGTCTAGTGCAGAGTCGTTCGCCCTAGCGAAAGAGCCCGAACCCAAACCTCATATCGATCGCCACCGAAGGATGAGTATGAGAACCCAGAAGCCGCACACTAAAAATCAGCCCGAAACTCCTGGCACAGCTTTGGCAGAACTGGAGATGCAGCACGCTGAAAAATTGAATACCAACGTTGCGGCCTGCCCGATACCCAGTTAACTGAAAGGGGTTAAGAAAAGTTTCACCACCGCTGTGTTGTGGTGCTGTGCAATAGAATAAAGGCGATGCTATTGACGCACCCAAGATCACGACAACTGCTATACACCGAGATCTTGATCTCTCTGCGATTGGTCTTCAGGTTTGTGGACAGGTTAGCAGAAAATTTGACTCGGCAGTTGTCCCTGACAAAAAAGTACGAGTTCCAGAGCGCAGAGTATGAACAGAGGATAAAAGCGTCCGACCAGGAACAACTGACCCTGCATCCAAAACTCGCTCTTCTTATCAAGGAAACGAAAGAATGGCAAACTTTGGTAAGCTTCCCTATTTCATGTTCGTATATATCATCTCGCCAGTATTCTCTGTTCTAGCTTGCCAATTCGTGATAAGCCAGTGAAGCACAGCGGTTTTGGAAATAACATAATTGTTCTCAGCTCTAAACCGAAAGCTAGCATCTGAGTTGATGTGTGTTACTGCCTGAGTCCAGTCCGTAATGATTTTTGAAAGCCTCTCAATTTCATTTATGTTTTCAAGTGTGATTTATTTTGAATCAAATACACCATTGCACGCCAGTTGTTGTAAGCCCATCACCTGAGCGTGAGTTTCCACTCCCGAAGTATGTTTCAGCCATCTTTCCAGGATCAGACACCACTGAGCATTATCCTGAATCTTCTATCCTGATTTTAAGTATTTCCGATACATTTTGATTGTTTCTAGATTGAAAGTGACATATCGCGCCGTTACAAAGATCGGCCTGTCCACTTAATGGGGACCATCAACATGCTCTGAGAATGACTGGAGCCTATTTTCTTTTGCGGTGGAAGGTATACATTGCTTCTGTGAATCGCTGCCTAAAGAAAGGCCGTGCCAGTGCACGAGGTGGCGCGGAGAACTGTTTTGCCGTGTCGCTACGTTTCGCAGAAGCTGCTGTTCAGAATTTTTGCCGAGAAATCCGTCTTGCTGTTTAAAGCGTTCATCAGTTTGATTTGGACAAGGAGAGTGGTTGCGCTGCTCTAATCCGCCGATTCTCTAGAAGCTTGACGTTTGTGTTTGACGGATAGTAGTGTGTGCGGAAACGACTGAGAGGAGCTCAAGTTGTGGTTTTGTGTGGGATTGTTCACGCGGTACTTATAATTTAAATGGCAACCGGAGAAAGCTGTTTTTGTTTCGGTTGAGTAAGACGTTTGTGTGATGGCGAAGGCTTGCGTGAGGTGCACTTTGCTTCAATATGTGCAATAACCACTATAACTAAACAAAAAATAAATGAAGTTATCTCTACACGTGAATGGTTGAATTATTTCGCAGCCAGATGTGAAGATTTCACACAGTTTCGTGTATTTTCTATGGAGATCTCAGGAATTCACTATGAATCTATTTTAGGTGTTCTTTTCTGCGGAATATTTCAAGCTATTTAAGCAGTATCATTTACGCTGGCCCAGGGACGCCGGAACGTCAGTAGGGCAGGAGGGGGCAGAAAAAAAATGAGGGCAATGCAAACTTATGAAAAACGAAAAATCGTTACCAATTATCAAGCCCATGTCTAGAGGGGCGCAGGGGCTTAGTCTCCCCTGAAAAAATTTTTGTCCCTCACTGGAAAAATGTGTTGGACATAGTTTAAAAAAACTGGGCCCCTCTCAGTAAACTTCTTCGCTTCCCCTGGTGTCCCAATCTGGTTAGGGCCTGCCAATTATGCTTGCTACTTTTCAACAATAATGTTGACTTAAAAAATAACAAAACAGACTATAAACAACTTGTTTCAATTCGATCTTGGTAAATCATAAATTACCTATGAAAAGACACCTTTGCCCCCGTTGTCCCTCGTTTGAAAGGTCAGGGATTCAATGCCACCGCTCTCCGACGTCCCTGCTTGCCGCTATCAGCAGCCACTGTCTCGCTACATTGCCTGCCAAGGTGTCTGCGTTCAAGAGTCACGATGTAACTTGAAGTGAACGTTTAAAATTTGTTGCCATTATATTATTACACGATAAAGACCAACAATAAAACAATCCGCTCGCAAGTTTGGCAACTTGCCCCTGCAGGCAGTAGCGTAGCCAGCCCAAAAGTTGGGGGGGAAAAACTTCTTGGGGGACAAAATGTTTGATTTTTTTAGTCGAATAACACTATTTTGTTTGTGATACCGCCTCTCAAAGCACAAATGACTATGTTCTAAAAATTTGTGGGGGACATGGCCCCCTGGCTACGCCTATGCCTGCAGGCAAAGGAGCGGACATGAGTGGACTGCAAGCTCAGCACATGCATGACACCAGAACATTGAATCTGGCCCTTGTGCCGTGTGGGTGTCGTACCGGCAAATACACTGTTATTGCAAGAAATAAATCAATTAATCGGAATTGAGCTGCTGACGTCAAATTTTCTAGAAAGTTTTAGTTCTTAATCCCAATTTGCAGAGGGGCAAATGCTCGTTTTGACCCCGAGGCAGATCCAGGCAATTAGGTTTGGGGGGGCGATTTCAGTAATATTTATTAGTCAAGTCTCATTACGGGTTCACTACTTTATGAAAGATGAAGTACACTACACAACACTTTTGTGACAAAACAATGGATGACAAAATAGCCTTGTATTGCGAATGCTGTTTTCCGAATTGTACGCAATCATGGGTAAATAAGGTTAATTCGTCGGTTTTAGGGAGACCGAACCCCTCAGTCGCCCCTCCTGGTTTCGCCCCTGCGGACGCCCATGGCTTTGACGCACCACGAGTTCAAAACTGTTCGCTTGAGTTCAGCGTAAAAGCACACCCATAGCCATAATAGTCATTCTTTTCGCATTTTCATGTTTAGCAACACTGTTGACCTCAAAACTAATAACAGAAATTATAGAAAACCATTCTGAATTTTAGGTGTGCGCGAATAGCTGCAATAAATTTGCTTCAAATTGATCTTGGCAAATCATGAAATCACTTATGATACTGGAATGTAAGGGCACCTGTGCCCCCGTTGACCCCCTTTCAAAGGGCAGTGCCTCCGTAATGCACCCCCGTTCCGGCGTCCCTACGCTGGCCACATGTGATACATGTTTAAGAAGGTTGGTTGCTGTATACAATTTTGTCGTAATCGTGGATCTGGTTTCCTACGGAAAGCCAGTGGCTTTCTTCTGCAACAGTCAACGTCACGTGTGGTTGGCAAAGCATTGTCAGGAACTACTGTAGTTGTTTCCTCCACTATCGCTGATGTGCATCCAATTCACACTTCACAGTAGAGAAAGTGTGACTAGGGTTTTCATTCATTTTCATACACGCTTTTCCACTGGGAAGGGACGCGGGGGCAGCAGCCCTAGAAGCACTCGAAATATCTCGTGGTTATCAGTAATTTCAGGTAGTTCTGCTGGCTCCGTACCAAGCAAAATATCCGCTTTTAACAATTTTACATAATACTCAAATCAAAAGCAGCCAAGTCAACCTTTGCAACAAAGATAGCGAGAACCGCCACAAAAAAACACGCAAGCGTGTATTTAAGATGGACTACCAACACCAAGTAGGGCAGTGCCGGCGCTACCATTAGGCGAACTAGGCGGCTGCCTAGGGAACTGGATCAAAGAGGGCGCAAAAATACAATTTTGTGGTTCAGAAAGTGACGAACGTACACCAAAAGAAGGGAATGAACATTATGAAAGTGAATGAAACACACGTTCACGCAGTTTATGAGAGGATGAAGGTACTATACTATTTCAAGTTTGCTGCAGAAGAGTTAATATTTCTATTAATTGGAATTTCACATTACTAAGCTAGCTAAGTCGCAACTTACTATGAATTTCATTCATGTAATAATCTAATTTACAAAACGTCCTTCGTATTTCCGTAATGTATGTGATGAGTAGTGTAAGGATCTTTGTACTAGGTTGGGTGGGTCCTGGAATGGATCTTGCCTGGGGTGCTCAAATGTCTATCAATGGTCTCCTGTCAGGACCAGGAAAGCATGCCCTCCAGGCCATACTTTATCAAACTCACTGCAAATATAAAGGGTACCACCTCTGTTCTTTTCCTTGATTTTTCGTAGCTTCGTCGCTTTTACCCGAGTAAATTTATGTCAAAGCCTTCACTAAATCATGTTTCAGTCATCAAGTGTGGTCAGATTAAGAAAAGCTGCCGAAATGCCAGCATTATTGGCGTTAGTAGCCTGGTTAACCAGTCAGATTTTGATTATAGGACCCTGTATAGATGTAACAATGCATTTTGTAACAAAGAGATATGAGTTGGCACGCAACATAACCAATATTGGTGGCCTTCGCGAACGTCAGAGATTTGTTGTGCATGTAGAACTTCGTCGATTGTTACGATACCAGTCTGTAAAAAAGTTTTTACCGCCTATGCTAGAATTTTTGTTTATGTGAATGCTGTAGCTTCTGTTACTTATGTAGATAATATTTAAATGAGTTTGGTGTTCAAATAAACTCGGCATGCATGGAATGAATTAGCTCGATGTAAAAAATTGTCCTATGGGTCTTTTGGGTGGAGGGGTGCTGGAATGGACCTTGCCTAGGACGCACCGACAAATTTAAGATGTGCAAAGAGTATGTATTTGTTTACATTCAAACAGATCGTGCCACGGTTGATTGAGCAGGATGACGTCATAAGCTATGAGGGGGCGCTAAAAATGGTTATTGCTCAGGGCGCTGGAATGGTTTGCACCGGCCCTGATGTAGAGTTAGTGCGGATATCAATAATTTTTACTATCCGGACAACGGATATATCTGTATATTTGTATTTTAGCTAACTGGATAATGACCGCTCATTGTTAACACTACAGTATCTGCATGATGAATTGCTTGTAAAATCATGACTCAGTGTTACTGTAAATACACATACATGCATTGTGCAACCGTATTTGAAGAAAATCATGCATTTTTAACCTTTACTTCTTTTGCAACGCGTTTGTCATGTAGCTCAAGTTGTGGCGTAGCAAGGGGAGGGACGTTGAGGGTTCCAGGTGGCACCTTCTCGGGGGCGAAAAGTTGTTGACTAAATATTACTTTCTAAAAGTAATTTAAACTCTTCCCGTTTTTGTGCTTAGAAGACCTAATCTCGTGGTCTTATAACTTGGAAAAGTTGTTGTTGAGTGAAGAGATTTATAAAAAGCTTCCTCAAAAGTCTGAATCAAATTCGAGGTGCTAAACTGTCCCTGTGTTTTTCTTGATATCAGGGCTTATTTAACATACTTGCTTGGATGATGATTGACTCCCAGTCCCTGCACCTTTCTCCCCGTCCGCAGACAAGGCCATTTCCCCTCCATCCAGTCGAACGTACTTTGAACAAAGGACAGAGATGACATTCGATCGCAGGCTAGGAAATATAACTGGTCCGGTAGTTCAACGTTAAAACCCCCTCCCCCCTGCCCCAGTCAAAATCTGATGAACAAGACCCCTGCATGAAATCTCTATAAGTAGTCAAAGCTGTCTTAACCTTTTTCTCCTACAGTTCGATCTTTAGCAACTCACCAACGGCACATCATTACATCACCTGACACCCATCGGCATTGGCGACAAACATTTCTTGGTACACCATTGTTTAATATTCTGTGGTAAGTTTTCAATAAACAAGTACCATAAGCTATAGTCTAATCATCAGGTGGGCTTACCAATATTAACTTTCAGCGGGTGAAGTGAAGAACTCTGCAAATGTGAAGTTCCTCAGTTTCAATAAAACTGATGTTTTTTTCTATTACGGTGTCAGAAAATGAAGTTCTTGAAGTGAGATAGTGCAGTCGGTATGTTTGCAATGCATAGGGCCATGGATAAGAGTTCAAGTAGAGTGAATCACTGCAGGCCCGTAGCCAAGTGTTAAAATTTGGGAGGTAAGATTTTCGTTTTTATTATATGTTTTAAGAAAAATTTTTCTGGGCACAACAAAATTTGGGAGGCACAAAAAATTTGGAGGGGCATTGCCCCCGGGCCTAGCCGATAGACAATGTGGGTTTCGTAGAAGGTTTGACTCCATTTTTCAACGGTACACTACTGAATACACAAGTTGACGGTAGCCTACACAAGTTGTTCAGTGCGATTACCATCGAACTTAAGAGGTAATCACTATTGATCATTAAAAAGGCGGATGTTCTACACAGCAGGGTTTGGTACTACAGTTTTCGAATTATGCGTCTGTTGCTGACAGACAAATGTAAGGAATAAACCCAGGACTGTGGAGCCGGAACCAAAATGTTTTAGATGGTGGAGTCGGAGCCTGAAATTTGGGTTCCTGTTCCACGGACAAAATTTGTTGGCAAACGGGTTGTACAGATATTACAATGGTTTTTAGTTTTCAAAGGACCAAATCGTTTTGGAGCCGGAGCCAAAACTTCTAGATGTTAGAGCCGGAGCCAAAAAATTCAGATGCCTGGAGCTGGAGCCTGAAATATGAGTTCCGTCTCCACAAACCTGAATAAAACTATCCACATGTAATTGGAAGAAGCCCATAGCCGCTTGATCACGTTTGCATGTCACAGTGGAAACTGCAAGCCAGCACTTCTCAGCCAGAGCCGCTTTTAAGTTTATTTGACAAATTTTACTCAATTGGTCCCGCACCTTAAGATGGACCCGCGACAGAGGTAACGTTGTTCGAAACAATCGTTTCACAGTTGGTACAGTTCTACCGCTTAGGCGCAGTCGAGGAAAACGCCGTGTTCTAAAATATTCTGACATTAATGGTTTTTACTCAAATTCCCTCAAAAAATTCCGAACTGCTTCAGCTGTAGCAAAATATTTTTTTCCTAGAAGTAGGCTTCGTTACCCCACAGTTCGTGTCACTACCGAACTGGGTAGAGTGTTTGCTGAATTATAGTAACCTCACTTTCCTACTGCGTCGCTCATTTTACGGCCTGTCGTGAAATCATGACATGTAAGTTTTATACTGAATGCTGGCGAGTGCTAAAGATTCCCTATTATTCTGGCATCCATTTATAGCTAAATACCAAACCATGTTACAGGGTGTACCTTCTTAATTCTCCTCTGGCTTCACAAAGCAAGTATCACCAGTCAAAACGTTCACATGAAGCTGCGGATCATGCAATATCTGAAAACACAAATGCAAGGGAAATAATGGCAATTTACCGGTTTATCTTAAATTATCACAAACGGGGAGGCGCACAGGCTAAACATCCATCTTTTCTCGTTATTTTCATTATAAAAGTAATTGATAGAATACATTACTTGGCGAACCGCATGCGGTCTGTCCGTAACAGAGCAGGGATATGGAAACCTTCACTTTATAATAATTGCACTGGAAATCTCATGCATAATACGTTATTTGGAAATGCACTTGTTTCAATAGGATTTATGTTTGGATAACTGACTGCACTGCTCCCTCTGAAAGCAGCGCAGAAGCGAGAATGACCTTCAACGTCTTCTGTAGTCAAAAATTTTTTTATGCGGTTTAAGCTTTTAATTGTACTTGCTGATCTCCATACCTTGAAAATCTTTGAAAAGACGTCTGGTCCTTGCATGCCGCTGTAAAATTGGTTAAACTCGCAACCAAAGCGCTTTGTTACATCTCGCTTTTATTCACACGTGATTTTTGAGTACAGGTCTTTATTTACCTTATTTTAATAGAAAACTATCTTCTGAAAAGTGATGGGGTTCGACCGGTTCGCAAGAACCTGTTCTTGGAATTTCTTTAATCCCGAGAACCGGTTGTTGGCTTAAGTCAGGGGTTCTCAATTTTTCCCCATGAACACCTTTTACTTGTAACTTATTATTTTGGCAAATCTCTCATGGACCCTGGAAAATAACTAAATCAATAATTTCCTTTGTTAGGCTGTAGCCTACCAAGTTGGCAACACAAAGATCAACCTTTGCACTTATATCGGGCCAACTAGCATGGTTTGCCTCTGGAGACTGTGATAATCAGAGAATCTGTCGTCAGTTAGTCCTGGAGTGAGAGAACCTGTTCTTAAAATATTTGAATCCCACCATTGCTTCTAAGCCCTTCAATTATTAAACACAATGAAAAAATAAAACGAAGAAAAACAAAAAATATCCAAAAAAGACGATTGGAAAACAGAAAACAGGAAAATGGGTGTGAAACAAACAGGTAAAGGGCAAAACCCATGCCGGGCAAGCTGACTATTGTTATAAACTTGTCATGTGATCGTTCTTCGTTTTATGCTTCCTTTTTACGTTTGGTTTGATCGGAATGCAGTTCTTGCACAAAACAAGTCAGATATAATGGCCTGGTGTATCGCAACTTCGCTTTTTAGGCGAATCTACTCGATTCATCAACAACACGGTAGTTAATGCTGTAAATTGCGTGTTGGTGTACACGCAAAATTTCGCGAAACATGACAAATCTTTTTATAGCTTTTTATGTGGTGACAGGTTTGACTTGCGCTGACAAAACGACGCCAATGAGACCTACCGTTTGATGTTAGCTTTTTCGCATCAGCTCCACATATGGAAGCAGTCGACTGGCATCACTCACGCAATGTTATTACGGTTGCTTGTGAAGAATCGCACCTTACATTGCAGTGCCTGTGTGTTGTCAGACACTTCTTCCAAAATTTTTGCCCGAAGGTGAGGCTGCTGTAGTCTCAAGGTTTTGCGATAAAGATGTAATAACAGGTAAATCGTCGTCAATAAGAGTGTGTTTATTTGCGCTGGTATGGACTTTCATTGTTTGTCGCTGTTCCGAAGCGCGCCAAGTCTGTAGAACTCATTTAGGACACCTTTTCCAAACAGCTGGTTACGGTAGTGTTGGTTACGACATTTCACAGAAAACTGCTTTGGCGTTGTCCTTTTGATCAAGGTGCTACTGAAAGCTATTTCACTTAAACTCTTTCACGGGTGAGACCGTTATTCAAAACCAGCCCTTTCCTTCTCATTCCATTATCAGGGTTTTATTGAATTGTAAAACATTCAAAGAAAGTAAGGATTGTTGTTTCTGCAAATGCGGTGTTATCTGCACTCGTTAAAATACCCACTGGATTTCAAGTTATAAATGACTTTCACACTAAATGTTCTTGCCCTTCATTAAATTTCATAACCTCCCGCGCATAATGCCTTGAAGACCGTTCCGCAAGTCTGTAGCGCTCAGTGCGTGTTACGTTGCGTTATAAGCAGGGCAACCAATTATTTGACCTAAAAACGTAAAATTTTAACTTTATAATTTATAAATTTTGACTTTATTTTGACCTATAAATTTTCTGCGTTTGCAACTGCAAAATAATTCAGCTTTAGGTGTTGAGGTTAACCCAGAAGCATGCTCATGCACTCTAAGCTTCAAAATTTTTAAAAATTTGGTTGTTTAACTTTGGCGATGGGTATGATGATAAATACATTACTAACTACAGTAGAGTCAAACCTGAGAGCATCATGAAGTTGAAACACTACGTGCATAATGGATTGAGCATTCACCAAACCATGCAGGTACTGTAAGTCCACGTTTCTTGCCTCACCACGCCTATGTTACATAATATTCAATCGTCCAGTAGTAGGCAAAACAACATTATTATGGTGGAAATCGCAACAAACCCATTACTGTTAATTTATTACAAAATTGCAACTAAATTGGAAAAACATATCAATATCTGTTGTAGTTTCAATAAAATATCGATAAAAGAGAAAAAATCTGTTCTGCAAGAGAAGTTGACCCAGCGATAAATTTTGACCTAATGATAAATTTTAACTTTTTTCACCTAATAACTTGGGATTCCATCATGGCATGAGCCTGAAATTTGGTTTGTGGGCGTTTCATAAACTTTAGAAACGGCAGTAAAATTTTAACAATACTGACTTTTGGTTGCCCTGGTTCAGGGTTTTTTAAGGCATTTTAGGGACCCGATTCGGGTCTCTAGAATTTCAAATCGGGTCTCTAGAATCAGAGAAAATTATCATCGGGCCCCTAAATCAGAGAAAATCGGGTCCCCAGAATCAGTGAAATTGGGTCCCTACAGATCCATAGCGGGTACCTAACATTTTCCTTAAAAAAAACCTGCCCTAGTTATAAGCTTCCAGAAAAGGGTATCAGGCCTGCCTAAGCACGAAAACTTTTCCCAACAAATATACATTTGCTGCAAACAGCTTGTAGCAAAGAAGCAAACTTCCTAGTAGGCCTAATATAGAAGCCATTAGATCTCTATATTCGTTTATCATGTGCGCATACCTTGCCAGGTTCAAAGAGCTTCCTGCAGCTAGTCTCTATTGGTTCACAATATCTTTTTGTTGAAATATCTAAAATCGTACACGATATGGTGCGTTTTTGCGAGTTTGCACTTTTTTTCTATGGATATTACTTTCTAATCTGATGATGGCTTCGTGGAAAGTTGCCTCTTTTATTGCATGATATTTTCTTGTGTCTTCAAGGGTTTGCCTCAGGCCCGTAACCAACTTGGGACACTAGACGGGGCGAAGAGTTTTCTGAGAGGGGCCCAAATTTTTTAAACTACGTCCAATAGTTTCAAACAATCTCCAACACATTTTTCAGGGGGGAGCGAAAAATTTTGCAGGGGGCTTCGCCCTCCTGGTTACGGGCCTGGTTTGCCTTACACCGGAAAGGTACCGTTTAAACGGAGCAAAGCAGGTTTGATTATTCTGTTACAGACAGTGTGACTCACTTAGATCTATTTATGTTATTAAAAAATGGGTGTTTAAATTGCACCATTTAACTTAATGATAAGCTCTATACACAACACAAACCAACAAAATGATGTGAAGAAGCTGCAACAAGCAAATACCCAGCAGGCAAGTAGAATGTAGTGGACTCCGCTCATTTGATGCAAAGCATTGCAATACTAAAAGTGCACACTCCGTAACATATTGTTTGCCAGCCGTGACACAAAAAAGCGCTAATTTGATTTGATACAAACCCTTAAAAAGACAAATAAAAACAATTGTATTTACATGCTACGCAAATGCAACGTAACTACAACAGTTATCGATTCAAAACTAGTAGTATATCTTATGACAGTATGATACCAGTTAGACATTCAGGTCGGTATTCTTCAACCAAGTTTGAAAAGCTTCGCTACATTCTTGGATCGTGTGGTAGCCTGCGCGTATGTGAGTGATCGGTTAGGTCAGAACAAGGTGGTCAATTGTTTGCTTCGGTGCATCGCAGTATGGACACCTTGGGTTCTGGCTTACTCCCCATCGATGGAGTATTTGGGAAGTCTTGGCCTGCTTTACTCTTAGTCGGTTGGCTGTAACCATTGGCGTCTGGTTGCAGTTTGGTACCCTGGGAGAGATACCGTAGGACCTTCAATGATGTCTCCACCGGTTGGTGGGTTGTTCTTCCAGCATTCCAGCCATGCGGAGCTAATGTCGAATTGTTTTTCAGAGTTGTAGTAAGGTCGCCGTGATTTCAGCTTTGTTATGGCGGGTGCGTGAGCTACTGTCTTTTTGAGGGGAATATTCTCGTTCATGCTTTCAGTGCGTTGATGCATGATGGACGCTGCAGCCTTCCGTGTCAGGTGTAGTGGAGCAATAGCGCTCATTTTTGGGAGCCACTGAATTGGAGTCGCTTTTAGTGCTCCTAAGATGATGCGCATAACTGTACGTAGTTGAATGTCCACCTTATTGGTGTGGGCGCTGCGCTCCCAAACAGGAGCACAGTACTCTGCCACAAAACAACACAAGGCCAAAACGGAGACTTTCAGGACTGTTTGCTTTGCGCCCCATTTTGTAGCTGCAAGGTTACGTATAAGAGCGGTTCTTGAGTTAAGTTTCTTGGATACATTACTGAGGTGTGTTCTGTAGGTTAGGGTACGGTCCAATGTGACACCAAGGTACTTGGGGTAAGAGACATGTGGGAGAAGTTTGTTGTCGATGTTGACCTTCAAGATCTAGTTAGCTCGGTAGTTGTCCAGATGGAAGAGTGATGTAGTCTTGGTGGGATTCAATCTGAGGTGCCATTGCTTGAAGTATCGTCAGACAGGACGGTTTCTATTTCTTGTACGTCCGTCGATTGGTATCGATTTAAAACTGAACAAGTTTAATGAAAAATGCATAACTAATTGAAAAAACAAAATATTTTATTCAAGCAGATTCAAGAGGAAGTTTCAAATTAACATCTTACTTTTACAGGGTAGGTGACAGGGTTGGAAAGTGTTTAAATTGGTTCTGAGGCAGTTCAGACTTGGCTGCTTTTTAGAGAATCTAGTTATTATCTTGTACGAAAGTCGAACAAAATCTTTCAAAAGAAACCCCATTAAAATTTACCACCTTTAAATACAACTACATATCATTAGGTTTAAGACTCACCAAGAAAAAAGTTTTTAACCTGATTTCAGTTACATTCTTATGAATTAGTGGAACATCAAAATATGTTTTTTACAGCTTTCTGCAAAGCTTAACTGCACAAAATGATTTGCAACACTGCAGTTTATGTTTCAACTCAAAATTGCATTGGTTTTATCGCATGTAAGCCTCATTTATCTACTGCATATAAAAGGTAAACTTCGGCACATAGGAAACCAACTTCCTGGTAAGATTTTCTGGTGATGAGTGGTTCTCTTCTAATTATAAAAATATTGGATTCAGTTTTAACTTTCATTTGTCAGTGCAAGTCTGCAAAGAAAAGTTCAAGTGTTGTTAACCATGAAAATGGGTCCAACATATGCTCTGCGTTGGAAACAGTGCTTAAGAAGTATCAAATCGGGCTCGGAGTAAAATTAAATTTAGGCGAGCAATCAATACAAGCATTCTTTCCCACAAACTTGGAAATTATGGGTTTCATTGGTCCCTTTTTCTAGTGGCAGCTCTATGTTACGCAAGTAGACTTTCGTTCGAAAAAGAGGAACATCTCGGCATTCTCTCCTTTTCTTACTGCCTCCTAGACGTAGTGCAGTATATATGTGGCAGGCAAATTAGGAATGAAGCTGCAAGTCGAGGCTATGCCAAAATGGATCGCAAGAATGAACTTAACGTTTTAATGCGCCTACTCGTTGTCAACCTCCTACTTGCTCTGCTTCAGTATAAAGTAGCCTCACCGAGCTAGAAACTTCATGGAAGCAGCAGTATTTACATATTATAGAACTTTTAGTTTCAATGTAGGAATCGCCTATATCATCCGTGCTCCCCTATGCTTATAGTAAAAGCAGTAGAAAATTTGACAAAATTGTTAAATATACTTGTATCTTTAATGTAGTTGGAAGAATGTCTGACAAAAGTCGTCGAAGAGTAGTTTTTAGTGCATTCTACGGAGGATTGCAAACATATTCTTTGCTTGTACTAATAAAGATTTATCGCGTATGTTCATTACTAATAATCCTAAACTTTTGCAACTGGATATTACTTATTCTCAAATACTTTTTCAGAATAGAAGTCAGCAAAGGATTTTATAACCGCGATTGTTTAGGAAAAAAGTGATTAACCACCCAATACAAATTTTCTCTTTTTGATCAAATTTATTTCTATAAACAAAAATTTAGAAATGATTTAATTTTGTCAGATTACTTGGCAAAAGGTTATGCAAATTCAGGTTTTGAGTAGGTTTCGAAAACAGTTTATTCAATAACAAATATTTTGAAGTTAATGAGATTTAGTCATTAGTGGCTTTTAAAACACTAGATTGTTAACGCGTATGTTATACATGTTTTGCTTTACTTGCGCAACATTACGTTTTCACCCCAGCTCTCGTTGTCACTTGATAGACGCCTGCAAGAGCTGATGCTGTTTTGCGGAGGCATTCCAAATATTTTTTTAACTTTAGTGATAGCAGTTATCCAAGCAATGGCCCTTCTTAATACAAAACAAGCTTGAAGGCAATCAATCTAATGTACTTGTTTTACTTTCATGGGTTGAGTGAGCAGACTAACTGAAAAAAGAAACAAAAAACAACTAAACGAACGTGCACTTTGGTATAGACGGTGCTCAGTTATGTTGAACATAGAAGGTGACAAATGAAAGGTTGATTATTATTATCGACTAACCACTATTGGAAACGTCTTGATGATCTGGTTAAAAAGTTTATCTCTTTTGCGTCTGCAGTCTAGTCAAATTCGAAAATTAACTTTTCAGTACAAATAACTCCTAGGTTTATGAAAGCGTCAAGATTCTAGTTTAACTATAAGGAATCATAAATGAGGTGCCTGAAGAGAAAAAAATAACTATCCATCCTGAAAATGCTGAATTAAGTGTATTTTCACTGTAGCTTTTTGCGCACAAAAAGACTCTACTGAATTTTCCTTTGCAAGATATTGCTTCATCATGCTAAAAAAATCTTGGGGTTAATAAGCTCCAAGTACATACCTATAAATTCGCTGCGCAAGTCCGAATGATCGTATTTTAAACAATTAAAACCAGACGCAAACAGCGTTTCAAAGTATGGACTAACTTCGTGTTTTGCGCTAAACTGTTCTTGCTGCAGAGTACGTGTCTTTTACTGTGTTTTCAAATCCTTTCCTGTTTTTATTTACGTTTCCTGTGTTACATGTTTTACCCTAAAAAACACATTCTCAGGCCCGTGAAAACGTACGTGGTACAAGTTTGGAAAAAGAGTAGTGCTACAGGATGTTGAAAGAAGACTAACTTGCTGCCTTGAATTTTCGTTCACTTCTTAAGCAAACCATAAACCGCGGATATCTTTACATGGCGTTGTACTACACACACATATGCCTGGAAGACCTTGTGCGGTTCCTCTGAGGTTGTCGATTTTCCGGCTGCTTCCTGTAAAAAAGTATCCAGTGGTACTGTATGCAAGGGAGTTTAACTACAAACATGAATTCGAATTAGGTGAAACTTTGCTCAAATGCTGATTTATCGTTTTTCAATCTTTGAAAGCTTTGGAAAGTGTTTGGCATATCGCTTCATTTCCGCTCCCACTGTTCGAATAAGTCCAACTTGCGAGCAGTCTGCGAAGAAGGAAACATAATTTGGACAAATTTTATGGCGTGATCGATGTGTGTTTAATTCGAATATTGAAAACGAGCTAACATCTTCAGCAAATATTATTTCAAAGCATTCGTAACTACGTTTATGATTTGCAACGCACCTGCAGTTGATAGTTTTGGAACACGTTCGAAATCACCGAACAATCAACTCCTGAGGAACAATGGTGCGTTTAAGTGTGGTTCTCACCAACTGAAGCTGAGAGCTAGAGCCCCAAGAACAACACACATCTTGCAGAGACAACATTATTTCGCCGCGTAAGTGCCGTTAGCTTGTCGTAATGGATACTTAACGCTTCGAACTACATTAAACACCCGTTTTGACAAGCACCTCGGGCTTTGCGCCTGGTATACAACGCGTCTTTCCATTCCAAATCGATCAGCCTTGTGGAAGTTTTTATTTCACCACTTAACTACGTCCGTAAACTCACGACTATTGTCCCAACTCGTGTATACTGCAGCCTGTCTCCTTCATCCGGTATGTTTAAGAGGCAAAAATACATTATTTTTGTCAAAGTCACCAGCAAAGCATGGGAAATGGCGAAGTGCTTTGAGAAAGTTAAACTGGCAAGAGTGCTATTGTTAACTTTAATCTGAAATTTAGCATCAGACTTTGTAAAAGGTAGTTTTTTATGGCGAGATAACTTTTCCAACCATTTTACCAATTATATCTACAGGAACCCTCAATAAAATTTTGAGATACTTTTCAAGCTGTAAATTTTGGAGCAAACTGAGTGTTAGTGTTGATTACGACATAGGTCATTTGTAGCTGAACCCCTAAAATTCATGTTCTGAAATCGAAAGGTTGAATCGAATTAGTTGCTGAACGACCAAAATCAAATAATAATAGTAATGACCACAGCAACTGAAATAAGTCATTGTAGGTATTTCGTTGAACACATAATTAGTACGATAAGACCTGAGGGGTAGCAAACCTGCTGCAGAGTTAAAGTACAAAAATAAAGCAAAGAGTGATTAATACACTAGAGTTCTTGCAAGTACTGTGCTCCATGGCAGTGCATTAGATACGAAAACAGTGTGGCAATGTTTATCGCAAAACTGTTGTCTGTTTTCGCTACCTTAAATTTTCTGATGTGTCAAACTCTCATTATAAAGCCTTTTCTGTTGAGAAAAGTTCGATCACGAAGTCGAAAGTAACGCAAACAAAAGCCGAACAGCCGCCCGTGCCAAGGCCACAGCTTATGCAAAGTTGCACTTGTCTGCTCGAGTGCTTATTGCGCAGTAAAGTTTTTCCAGGCCCAGGTTGCGTAGCTATGAACAGGGACACTTTACAGGACATGGCTTTAAAGGCAGAGCTAAAGCAGCAGTTCAGCGACGACGCAGCTGCAAAGTCGTCGCATGCTGCAGAACTAGATTACAAGAGAAATGACCTGGCAAAAGTTTTTCTGCATTCACGTAAAACTGCTGAGCTGAGAAAGATCGATTTCTCTCTTCAAAAGCTTCTGTTTTTAAGTTGAAGAGTAGATGTTGTATTTTGATAGTAATGTATGCATTCCTGCTTTATAAAGTGATAGTTTCATTCGACTGTAAGCGGTCGTTAATTGTCAAGCAAAAGTGTCGGTTCATCGGAATGTTTGCGTAGTTTTAGGAGTACAGAGGCAATGCGCAAATGTTTGATGAAGCAAGAATTCCTAAAAATTTACGTAAGAACTGCATACCTTGCTGATGTTTCTATTTGGAGAAAAGTCTTATGCATATATCCAACTTCCCAGCTAAGAATATACCTTTTACGTAACAGCACCGCTCTGCAACACTTCGATCGTTCGGCAGAGCTGATGCCCACCTGTGATCTAGCCCCTACATGCTTGGGCGTTGGAAGGGGGCAGGGGGAACTTGGCCCCCCTGAATTTTGAAGTTTGTAGGAAAAAGGTTGTTTTCTTACTTTTGAGTGGGAAAAAACAAATTTCACCACTTTTGACCCCTCCTGGAAAAATTTTGGAAAAATATCCCAGTGCCCCCTCTGGAAAAAATCCTTCCGACGCCCATGCCTACATGTACATCATTGCACACAGCTATGCCAGCTCAACAATGACCACTATTGCTTATCTACTTTTCTGTTACAAGTTTACTCTAAATCGAACTGATATTTCGGCATCGCCTTCTTACTCTGAAGCTCGGTCCAAGATAAGGATCCGAAAATTGCCAGAAATTCGTTTCCCACTTTTCTCAAGTATGGGAGCATCCAGTAACTTCGCTTTCGCAACAGCATTTAAAATGAAGGATTTTAGTAGAATTTCGTGCATTACGCTGCTGTAAACGGTAATTGCTTGAGGGGCAATTCCGGTCATGCATTTAAAATCATCCCCTTTCTGACCCTGTCCACTCAGCCAAATCTTTGCTGATCTCATGCTCAGCTGCCCGGGAAAAAAGTAGAGGTAAACACGCCGACTTGCAGAATTTTTTACTTTTTTGCTCTTTTCAAGATTTGATCAACGTTGTAGGAGCTTGTGGTAAACGAACTGATATGTTTAGTTTGTTTTGTGTAGCGTGGATAACGGTCAGTTTATCGTCTGCTGAACTACTAAATTGCGCTGTGGGCATTCGGTTTCTAAGCACGATTTCATTCTTCTCTGGTGAACTCGTCAGTCTTCGAATCAGCTGAATCGCACTTGTACAATATGGCTAAAACGTGCCCCCAAAATGCCAAACTTTGTTAGACTTTTACTTCCGAAATAGGTATACCAGCATCTTACAATCATTAGCAGCTTCTGGTTTGACAGCAGCAGCCTAAAACATTTCTTTGTGAAGAAGATTTCTGACTAATTTGTTTTAAAGTTACAGATCATCAACGGACCTAGGATTGTTTCGTTTTTGGTGATGTTTGCCGATACACATTTTCTTAAACCAAACTTACATCATGATTCCGCAAATTTTTTTAGCAAGTCTCCACCAGTTTTGCAACCTAAAAACCGCCAAAAAATTTGGAGGCCGATCGATTCGCAAGATGGCATGACACCGACGCGTTGCAGTCAAAGCAAGCCTCTTTCAGAACGGTTGTCGCATGGAGTAAATAACGCCATCCTTCCACATGCTGTTGAATTCATCCCTCAACAGCGCAGCGAAAAATCCGGCAGTGCTGATAAACTGATAGTTTCCATCTGTCAGTTGAAACCAAAGTTAAATCTCCAGGATTTTAGTAGAAAAAATATGCACATTTTAGACACTTTGCCGTCGCAAAGCATGCCTTTTCCCTGTGTAAGAGAACAAATGGATCAACAGTACACAGATGCTATATTTGACCAACGGGGAATTATGAATTTGGAAATGCTTTTACTGCGAAGACAAGCTTTTTATGAAGAAGCCAACAAGAAGCTCGTGGAGTGCAATTCATTCCTAGAAAGAAGTAATAAGGTTTTGCATTAATCTCTACCTGATCACTGATGTTACAATATATTAAGAGGTAGAATGAGTTTTGATCTCCAGTTACGGCGATGAGAATGATAAGAAAATTATGTAGTCTATATTTGGCGCATTTTTCTCATGCTCTTTGAGATAACATCTTACTCATTCTGCGATGCAGGAATTTCGTATGGAATAAGTTTAACTGATACCTACAGAGATGAGTGAGAGCATTTTATCATTTAAATAACGATTATCGCATTGAAAAAAGCGAGTCTGTTTTCATATAAAATTTCCATTGTGTTGCACTTGTGCAGCATCTTGATGTTACTTTTGGCTATACTCCTACGTTTTCGGGTACCTTGTATTCAAGTTACTCTACCCCAGTGGCTTTTAAACTTTCAACCCGGGGTGGAAGACCAATGTCCTGCGGTTCATTGTGACATGAAGGTTAAAAGAAAACACTCGAGTACTCCTTGGGACCCCCAGGTTTTTCACTAGGGACGCTTAGTTCAGACAAAAGAAACATTGCTCTACAAGTACAAATACCACTCACATAGCGGCAATGTTTGTAATGAAGAAATTTTGTAATTTCTACTAAAAGATTTATGTATATTCACGGTTGTGATAAAGAACAAATGGTTTTTAGTCAATCTGAGACAAACTACATAGCTTTTAACAACACAGACTACACAACACGTCTTCGACCAGAAACTTCGTTTTTTAATCGGTTAAAGCATTTTGATCATAATAACGCAGTAGTGTAAAATATCTGTTCGTTTTATATTTTGCTTAAATTTTCTGAAATAAGTCGGATGCTTCGGAATTATTTGCTTAAAATCAAACCAGTTATCTTTGTTCAGTTTTCTATAATCGTTCCTTCCGCATAAACCAAATAATTGTGAATACCTATGATAAAATACCCTTTGCAGGCATCTTATACATGATTGAACACAGCTGTTAATGCACAAGGTCTTTGTTTGCCACACCAAAGAAATGCTGAAGACAAGACAATTACGATAAGAGAAGTTGTACTTCTTTACTAAGATTTTTACCTTCTATTGCTTGTCAAGCAAACAACGAAACTAAGTTGCCTTGTAAAAAGTTTTACAAATACCATTAATGTACCATGGTGACCTAAAAAGTTGTTACTTTGAATTGGCTGTACCATTTTGGTAATCTAGTGGTACTGATTGGCGTGATCTAACACTGTGGTGCTGATTGTTCGCCAAACCCCTGAAATGTGAAAACCATTGCAATTTTTCATAAAATGTGTCCAAATCAACGACCTTCAATGAGGACAACCACTTGCTAATGTTAATTCTGCTAGAGGGCGCCCTTGACGTACATGCAAAACATCTTACAATGCATGTTGCAGGCCAAAGCAGCAAGAAAGCTATGTACGGGTATGGCGTAGATGAACCGCTGATTTATCTCAGTGCTCCCAGCAAATGCTCAACAGCAACTATCACTTCCAACGGCGAAAAGCTACGAGAACAACTGCACTTTGCTGCACCATGTGAAAGAAAAAAAGACAGCTCAGCTCTGCATGATGACATTTCAGCAGGGTTGGGTAAAGAACAAAGAGTCAAAAAGAAGAGAACCAGAGCAGCTTTCACTCAAGCTCAGGTCAAGGCACTGGAAGAAAGATTTGCTTCGCAAAAGTACTTGTCAGGTGGCGAGAGAGCGGATTTTGCACGTTCGCTTGACCTAACCGAAACGCAAGTGAAAATTTGGTTTCAAAACAGGTATGATCAATGCGTTAAAGAATTTAGGAAGTTATACCTTTTCCACTCATCTTATTCAAACAAAAAACGTACTAAAGTCGACGCAAACAGTAATAATGCAAAATGTTGCCTCAAACCATGTACAATTCTAACCATTCACACTACAGCATCGTTTCTGTAACACTTTAATGCGGTGTATTTGAAGTATATACAAAAAACACAGGTTCAAGAAAAACATTTCCAAAAGACAACCATTAAAGTGGCGTGATGTTTTGCTGGAAATTTCATGACCAACGTTTTTGTGAACATCTCGCAATATCAAACTGAGTGGTGCATTAAAAGAAAAGCTAGTTAGTGTGAAGATCTTAATTAAAGCACACCTAAGCAAAGGAAACATTCTTGACAAATCTTGCGGTTTTGAAATAAACTCATATAACTGGTAGTCATCAGTTGAATACAGGCTTAAGATTACTTTCTTAAAACGCAAAATGTTTGTAATTTATCTCTCGTATTTCATTTTGTTGTTAGGACAACTGATTTTGAAACTGTTGTAAGCAATGCCATGTTCAATTTACTTGCGTTTTTACCGCCAAGTTGAACTTGAAGTACCGTGTTTGCAATATCTACAGCTACGGAAAGAATAAGGTGCATTCCACAACGTGGAGGCCTGTGAAATGTGGATAAACGGCCGCGATTGGTTTAGAGATTTACAAATGATATCTTAAGATTTTGGGACTGTCCCCGTCCGCGTTTTGCAATAATTAACGCCCTACCGATGACTGAAAATACAACAGATTTCGTACTGCTTTTTAGAATTGAGTGATCTTTGTATCTCCAACTGTGACATGCAGCCGTTTTCAATGGCGTGTCACTCACATTTCTTTATATAAACTGCTCAACTTTAGCATCACGTCTAGGCTTCTAATGCGAACTCTGATTATTATGGTTTTCCTTGATGAGGAGTGGCTGTTCGAACTAACAATACCTCTATAAGTGCTTTAATCCTAATTAAGTTTCAATTAACGTAACTTTGCAGCTTGTTTTTTTATAAATTGTACATTCTCTTCAGTGATAAACACATCCTTTACAGTAAATGTGTTTGACTTGTGCACACGTTTGTTGTTGTTTTTTTGGTTGTTTTCCAATACGAAGTTTTGTTACCCAGGCGATACAAAACGAAAAGACGTCAGAGATTGGCTTCGGATTATTTGACAAACACATTGTCCCATCAACAGCAAACAGCAAGCCTAACACTAGGTGGTGCTGGTGTTTTCTCTCCTGCACTTCAGCGAGTTTGCGTCAATGGTAAATATTTTAGTCGGACATTTTATCTACAGTGCCCGATGGCTCTTTCCGCAACTAGCAGCAGAGTCAGATTCATAGATAAAATATGTGCTTAGCCACCACTGCTGAAAACCAAGATTCAAATAAGAATCAAGCGTTGATCTCTGTATGCGCTGTGCTTTTGCCCATAGCAGCATTACTCAATACTCTTAGCTTGCAGTTGTGTCGTAAGCAGGTTTTTTAAGGAAAATGTTAGGTACCCGGTATGGACCTGTAGGGACCCGATTTCTCTGATTCTAGGGAACCGATTTTCACTGATTTTTGGGGACCTGATGATAATTTTTGCTGATTCTAGGGACCCGATTTTCAATACTAGGGACCCGAATCAGGTCCCTAAACACCTTGAAAAAACCCTGGTCGTAAGCAAGACTTTCAGTCATGCAGCTTAACCTCACCCTCGAGGCTTGAGTTATCAGCTAAAGCCATCACATAAATTTGCTAAAAATAATGGATTCGACGCTACTGGTTGAAAGAAAGGCTTTGTCTGCACTTCTGAATGATCCCCACTGCTGTAATCCGTCATTTATGCAATGCTATAATTTTCAGTTTTACACATGGGAAACGCGTGGCTGATTCGGCTACGCAAAGTTTTGGAAAATAATTGAAACTAACCTGTATCATCACTACTGCAAACACACATGGGATGATTTTCAAAAAGTTTTTTGTTCAAAGGGGTTTATTTATTTCAGATCTTTGCCATGCACTGATTTATGTTACCAATAAATTGGTGGTGTCTTGTAGATGAAAATAATGTTTTTGTAACACCTCTATAAACAATGCACATACAGCAAAATCGAATTCCGGTAACTGGATTACACCCAATATCTGCAGGGCCTTCGTTACGCAGATCTGCTTCTTAGTAACATCGACACCGCACACGGGGTGCAACCCAATTTTAAATGTGTCCCCATTTTATGTTTATTGTTTCAACATAAAACAATAGCAGTCGTATTCGTAAAAATAAGAAATGCTTCGTGTAACAAAAAGTTGGCGAAAAATCGGGCATAAAATCCAGACAACGTTTATATTTAAATTTTAAACGATTGCAGAGTATTTGCCTTTATGTGATTAGCGAAAGATGTCGCAAAACGTTAAGCAGATCTGGATGAATGCAATTTGATAAAACCTTTTTGATGTGAACATAATAGGACAAACACTGAGAAAAATGACGTATTGTTTCATTTGCCCTAATAATGAAGCAGACATCAAAAGTTTCAGAAAACTAAAACTTGCACATTCATGCAAAAGATATAGGATTGTTTTGTTGTATTTGGATGGTGACTGTTGGCGGCAGGCTGAAGCTTAAAATTTTCTTCTTGCAGAGGTGCTTCAGTCAAAAGTTACAACTGAAAAGGACAGCAGTTTGGATTTACTTTTTACAAAAAGAAAATTTCTAATTGAAAGGCAATACCCAATCTCCGCCATACCTCTTGTCAAGAAGCTTGATTTAATAATGCAAAAAAACTTGAAATAATCATTTCAAGAGAACGTTTTATCACAAATGTCAGATGCTACTAATTGAAATTATGGAGTCATTCCAGCAGTTGTTTTAGAGCTTCCAATAGATTTTACGGTTTCCATGACAAACAAGATTTAAAACAAACCTGAAATATTTTGGAGTTAAGTTACTTATAATTCCATGTAAACTTTCTTTGCATCGAAAACAACAAAAAGTTCAATACTTTTGACTCTCCAAGCACCTTGCAGCTTTTAATAAGACACGAAACAAATCGAAGTTTCGTCAGGGCCTTGCAAGAACTTTGTTAGCTGCCATGGAAAACACAACACATCCATGGTCCCAACTGTTTCACAAATCCTGACAAAAAATGAAACTTTCCCGCTGAATCAAAACCTGAAATGTACACACTATGATAAGCAGGTGGCGACTTGTGTGATGTGCCATCAACCGTACATTGGCCAAACAGTAAATAAATTTTCCATGAGATGGTCGTCGTATCGAGGTACTTGGAACAGACGAGATAATATGGGGAGACAGCGACCAAATGGCCTTATCGCAGAACCATTTAGTGTTTCCCGGCATCCCAAATGGACCATCTAGTTATGACTCTTCTCGTACACTGTCACTTTTGTGGAACAACCCAGTTTTGACTCTCTGCATACCTGTGAAGATAAATGGCTTAATAAACTAAACACACAAATTTATATTCAAAGCATGATGCGCCCTCGTATGAAATAATTCTTGTACCGCTTTGTAATGTTCACTGAATTTTTTCCATTCTGCCTTGCCAATTTGTTTGACCTCCTTTCTTACCATACACGTAATCTTCGATTTACCGATTTTTCTACCTCCCCACAGTTTAACATTTAATAGGCCCTCCTTAGAGTACTTCTGTCAACCTTACGACCGCCTTTCTGCTTACGTGTCTTACGCTTTGTGTTGATTCATCGCGGCGTGATTCCGAGCTGTGGTTTTGTTGCTCCATAAATGGCGTTTAATTTGTTATTTGAGAACGGCGTAATTTCCTATTTTTACTTGCCGCAGCTGGTGTTTCGATTTATTCATTATTTATTCTTGAGTGTGTTTGTTTTCTATGCCTTTGCTTTAGTCCTTCATGCAGCATTTCGCCCGTAAGCATTGTATGGAGATTTCAGGACTGACGATGCTTAGCGTTACGTGAAAGCAACCTCCTATTTAAAAATTTTTCTGATAGATTCAACTGTATCGCCTTTGTGGAGACTAATTTCTTAAAGAAGAAGCATACTAAATAGTTTTGATCGGCAAGAATAAATCGCCGCTTTTTAATGCCCATCATCTTACGTCTTTTACCTTCAACTCTTTAGAACTAGACACGAGGAACTATCACGAATTCAGGCAAGTTTGACCGAATGGGCTTTGTCACTACTTATGACCAACTAGGAAAGTGTTGGAGTCCCTTAACTTTCACACTTTTCTGCCATTTTATGGTCAAAGACGATCATCTGCTAGAATGCAAACATAATGCGAAGTTTCAAATTTTACTATTTGAGAACATTTCAAAACAAAAGAAATTTGTTATTTTTTGTTTTCGGGCACTTATATTATTGCATATTTAAAAAGAAAAATGGAAAATAAAGAAAAATTAAGTCAAATGTGTTTCTACCCAGATGTGCTCAACGTTCGTGCCAATCGTCCAGATTTGTTGCGATGTTATGAAGAACTGTTGCGAAGAACCGTGTTGATCTCGTCACTTTTATCCTCTTCAGCGACAAGCCATGAGATTTCCTCTCAACTACTGAGAGATACGAAGCAACAGCATGACTGAACAATTATTTGTATCCCTCATATCTCACAGACATACATCTTTAGGGTCTCGTTTTTTACAACTGCTCCCATAAAGTATTAGGGGGAAATGTATTAATAGTTTCAACCTGTTTTTGAATAGATTGCTTTTGACAGCAAGGATAAATATTTTGGCCGCCATTTTGCTGTTGCGTTATTCACTGCAAATCGGAGTGGCATTCATTCACGTATGTCCTAACAGATCACAGCTGACGACAGAAGAGGCCTTGGTCAAACTATCTGAAGTTCGCTTATGCTTTTTCACGCCTAATACATCCACAGAAAGCCATTAGGATCACCATGCAGCCATGTCAAAATTACGTGACAATGTTAATATGCCTTAACGATTGCTGATATCGGAGGGACTCATATGCGTCTGCAAAATACTTTAGGTTGGTGTGAAAACACGTTTACATAGTTTACAAGAATATTTGTAACCAAATAAATATCGAAACAGAACTTTGGGTAAAGATTAAGATGTGGTAGTAGAGTCCCAGAATATTTCCATTCGGGGAAAAAACGTAGCAAACTAGTTTTTCATATCAGGTGTTGTAATTTCTGCCACCACTGAAACTACTTTGGTTCAACCACACATCAATATCAATGTTTGTTCAATGCTTGTAGTTCAACCCCGCTCCAGCAAAGTTAAGCTGGCCTGACTACCGCTTTGTGTTGGTAGACAACGAAAACAACACAGAAGCTAATGTCATGTTAGCCTGAACCCGTAGCAAACGTAGTTGTCACTTTCCTCAAGGTGAGTTATCTCCATGAAGTCACCCAAGTCAGATGAACTATAACCGCATAATCTTTTCATGAAAAATGTGCACGGAAACAAGTCGCCATTGCGTTAAAATTCATTTTGTTTTTGCTCATTATAATTTCGAATAAAGTTTCGCAGCCAATTACAACAAAGAAATTTTTCAAGTTTACATCGAAAAATGCTCCGAATTTTGAAAACATTTGAAGGCGACTTTGAAAATTGCATCTCATTATAGCGACCAGCCACTGACTTTGCACTCGGTAGTTTTTCACAGGAGTTGCATCCACAATCCTGCTTTTTGGTTTACGTAGTGATTCCATCAGTCCCAAGCGTTATTTGCACTGGGCAAAAACCAACCCGGTTGTTACAGATAGTCTACTGCTTGAAAATGTAGAAAAGCACTGCCTGTTCTAACGTTTTATTTTGATCACTTACATTAGTAAACCATTAGAATGACACGAATTATTTTATTGTTACTTCAGGGCATTCATAAAAAGTTGCGGTAAACTTTGCAAAAATTTCTAATATATGATGTCATTCTCATTATGTCTTATGCATCTGATGTCATTTCACTTTGTTTTACAACACGACTTCAATTCCTTGCTTATTTGGCATGATTCGATGTAACGAGCCCTGGTTGTCATTTCTTGGCGTTAAAGTTATTACTAATTTCTTGTTTACATTTTTTTGACAATTTTCTCTAAAATAGAAACACCACTTGAAAATATATGATGTGTGTGTGTCATGGTCTTGCATTTAAGACCTAGTTAAATCTATCTTCGTTAGCATGACTACGGAAGTTCTACTTCCTTGTTTTTTATCGACAAGTAATGCAAATCGTAATCACGTTGCAATTCAAAAACGTAATGCAGCATTATCGAAAACATGTTAAACACACAACAAGACTGCAAAAGAGACAGTGGAACAAGATATACCTTTTCATGCAATTAACAATGTACAACAGAATAGTCCATAGTCCAGACACAGCCTGAGGCAAACAGGAACGCAGCATAACAAGTAAAACGTTGACCCATAAGCTACGATAACCACAACCAAATTTTAACTATTATTTGTACAGTATATGCGGTTACCTCAAAGCGTTTTGATTTATTTTGCAAACTAACCAAAGACGGATAAAGCTGCTAGGATCTTTAGATGTTTGCCGTTCTAACTAATTTGCCAAATCTATAAGAACTCCTTGATGTCAAAAAAACAAGCGATTTATAAACTGCTCACGAACATCCCAAAACAACAATTATAAAACAATGTGCAAATAATAAACAGTTAGAACAATAATGACCGCACCACGTTCTGACGCTCTCAACTGTAATTTTAAAACAGAAAAAGGTATTTACTGTAAATCACGTCTTGTAAAAAGTTTGAAATTACATAGAAGGACCATCTTCTGGGATTTCCCCAGTCTGTTTAGAGTTTACGAGAAATGGAAGAAGCTTTTTGTAACTTTGCTCATCTCCCAATCGCGCTTGTTGCACCGAGTCCAAGTAACCCTGGTTCAAACTTGATCCATTCGGAATGCGAACCGGGTTGCTGGTTTCGTCCAGCCAGTTTGGATCTGATGGAAAAGAAGCTAATTGACATTTGAATATTTTATACAAGCCTTTCACCGATCGTTGATCTTTCATAGCAACCTACTCATGCGTATGCGCTATAAAAATCGCGAAACGCAAAAACCTTTTTCATAAATTGGCTTTTCAAGCATTTTTGCGTAGCGGTAGTTCTCAGCCTTCATGAAGCAGTGATACCCAGAATGCATTTTCTTCGTTTCGCCTCGTGTCAGTCCTGAAGAAGGGGCTTACATTTAGTTAGTGAACCTTCATCTGTTGCAGAGTTGTGTGCAATTCACAGCTGTTACACTGTTTTCGCGGTACCACATAGAAAGCCTGCTATTGCTTTATGTGGGAAATCCACTGCTTTGCAGGTATAAAGCTACTGCAGACATGTGGAGCTGGTGACTTTGTACTACCTCATCACCAGCCAAAGAGCTTAAACTAAATTCAGGCAAAAGTTATCCTCAAATTTTAAGCTGATCGCTTTCGACAAATTTTTCGAAGATTAATCTTGAGAAATGCACCTGCTGTACACAATGGATATCTACAGGAAGTATGTCATAATTATATTTAATAATGTATCTCTGCAAACGCCAGGGTGTCATTCAGAAATTTGGAATGGTTCTTCAAAACATTTTTACTGAAAAAATAGCAAAAACGTAAGGGTCATCTGACGCCATGACCGCCGGTATGTTGAAAGCAAACCGAAAAATGACTAAAAAATCACGATAATCATTTCTTCGAACTTTTACAAAGTTGACCGAATAAGGTTTTTAATTAGACCGTTTCTTTCCGTGTGTTCTTCTGCTGAGGAGTAACACAGCACTAACCTGGACTGAATTGCGAACAATTGGCTTTCTAAAGCAAAATTTTGTTCAGTTAACAGCAGACATTGGGTAATCGTCAATCGTAATCGATTACAATCGATTACAATTTTTTGAGTAATCGTAATCGCAATCGATTGAACTGACCAAAAATTAAATGTAATCGTAATCGATTAAACTTGGAAATATTCACTCTACATCACTGTGAGATAAACCGCGGTTGTGGTGGCTGACTTCCTCCTTTATCATCGTTTGTTATGGTAATGTTCCATGGGAGGCTATTTACCCATCTGTGTGGTTTAAATCCAAATAGTCCAGGGGCAAGCACAGCGTTTGTAGCTAATTCTCGCTTTGTTCCAGTTAGCCTTCCTGTTGGCCGCCAGAAGTAACGTAGTGGGTCTAGTCTGGTGAGAGGTAACAACAAAATAGGAGCTCTTCTTTAAAAACGGGATGACACTTCAGCAACAGAATAGTGGGACAGTACGAGTAGAGGGGTTCGTTTCATTTATTTATGTTCAGAGTGAACTTATCACTGTAAGTGCTGGAGTAGATTATGTATATATAATTAGTACAGTAATTTATACACTGTAAATCAACTTTTTTTCAGAGGAAAAAGGTACTTTAATCCAAGTCGAAAGTATCCTTCCACAACACTGATAACTAGCATGTCAACCGTGATCCACAAGGTGCTGGTAAAAAAAACTCAACGAAGCCTGTCAGGTTTTGATGACCATTGACTTTTGGTCCAATAGACAGATGCGCAGCTATTTTGGCATCGCCGTTCATTCCATTTTAAATTAAAAGCTGCACAATGCTATGTTGGCTTGCAGATTATCGTAACCCGCAATTAGAAGAAATAGTCAGTCATTTTGAAATTACTAAAGAAAGAATTTTCAGCGTTGCTGGACGAAAGTTCAAGCCTGATAGATGTCGTTTGCCTTATAAAAGGTTTGAAGCGCTAATGTTTATCAACTGTAACAAAGATTTCAAACATTGCTTGTTTTTGTTCAATCAATATTTAAAGTGTTTGTTGCAGTAACTGACTGGAGGGAAGAGGGGCAATTTGACTCCACTCGCCAGCTAAATGTAAAGACCAGGCACCACTCGTAATCGATTACATTGTGATTTTGTTTATTCGTAATTGTAATAGTAATCGAGCAGGTGGCAAGTAATCGTAATCGATGACATTTGTGATGTAATCGCCCCGTGTCTGGTTAACAGCAGAAAGTTTACTAATCAGTTTTTCTGACCTTTATCTTCCGGCACTATGCAGAATAAGCCTTCTTCGTACTTCATTGGCACCACCCCGTACACGACGACATCACTGCAACACACATTGCATGTAAAATGATAAGAAGAAACAAAACTTTTCATAATGAAAACAACTGATGAAAAAGTTCCGGTAAGTCCTACTGCCGAAAGAGATCAGTTGACTACGACAAGCGTGTAACTTCACTCTTCGCTAAGCACAGTAAGTAATGGTCATTGGCAAAACAACTAGACCTGTTATAATTGTTTCCTGCGATATGCTCACCTGTCGCTGCAGACCAATCCTGTCTCACAAGGACAAAAAAAATCATTGTCGTCCAAAACCAAAACGTCTTGTGTCATTTCTACTCTTTTGATGCATTGCTCTCCTGGCCGAGATAACGGTTTGCAAATTCGGTGGCGTGTTTTCAAGTCTTGAGCGCAGCACAGCCCAGCATTACAGTCTTCCGACACCTGTCAAAAAATATTTCCTCGAATTTCGCACTGAAAATAGTTTTTCGCTGTTGCTATTGCGCAAATTTTGTATTGCTCATTTTCAGGGCTGGATTTTTTTACATTTTACAAAAAGTGTTGACACCAAGGCTACAAACACCTACCGAACAAATGGTACCAGCGCTACCCCGCGTAGTTGCGCGACACTGTCCATTGACGCAAAAGTTTTCCCTTCTGCCTGTGGAACAGCACTGTGCATCTTCTTCACACTCGGCACCAAGAACTAGGCAGGCTTTGCACTCACTTGCAAAGTGTGTTTCGTAGCAATATTCATCTGCGAACAAACAAACAAAAATTTGTGCAGATCGAAAACTACACAGTACAAGACATCATGCAAGATTAGTTCTCTGTATTGTGAAACAACTTCTGCAAACACAAGCCTATACCGAGGGTGTTCCACGGGGTGCAGACCTGACGCTGAAATTTGAAAAGTGCTTAGTTTTAAAGGAAAAGAAACAGTTGCCATAAATTCTCTTTTCTGCAGTAATGCATTTTGCGTTCTGTGTTTTAAACCCTTGTTTGATGGATCACTTAATACGTGCAGTTACGGCGGATGACTCAATACATGTATATATGCACACACAGACGTATACATACATCACTTATCACATGTAATGATTACGTTTCTACATTGAATAAATTAAACAAAGCACATAACTTTTCGGGGCGAAATGCATGTGCTGCTACATGTGCCGATAACGATTGCTTCGCCACCACAAACGAAGAGTTAAAAAGTAGATGGAGGGGTACCAATAATCACCGGAGCTTACCTAACTCACAAGGATGAGCAAGAGAGCATTCAAACTTCGATCTTTTGGATTGTGATTTCATCTGCACAACTTTCGATAGCCACATGGATTCTGGAAAGGAAGCACATATCTTTGTGAGCAAACTGAACAGATTTATTTCTCAAAAATATTACGACAGATCTACAAGTTACACATTATGGGAATTTATTAGATAAAAAAAAGCTTTTAAAAGTTCAGGCACAGTGAGGGCTAGTTTTTGTTGATAGAATCTGTCTTATCTGTAGAGGCAAAAGCAACATCATTAGCAAGCCTACTGCATTGATTTTTACAACTTCTGAGAAAATAGAGTTATCTGTTGGCTATCGTAAAATAACAAACCTTTGTGCCATGTACTTATATGATTGACATCTTTCTTACCTTTTACGCAAACGCTCAAGCGAATCCCAAAACCATTCACATCTCACGACAGGGCTAATTATATCTACTACCGTTACATGTCTGCCGATTGGGTCATCTGCTGTGACCTTAAATGACTCTCAAAGTCACCATAAGTTGCGATGACCTTGACCTCAGCGTGAAAAGTCGAAAGGGGATGTGCAGTAACATAACCTTCGGCAAACAGTATCAAATGACAGAATTTAGCCGTCGTGTTTATATGCCCAGGAACACCGAACACAACTTCCAAGATGCTTTCAAACAGATCAACTATTTGCAAAAAGAGCAAATCACAATGATAAGAGAAAATACAAACATGTTTTTTACCGGATAACTAGCAAACTGAACTTCCCATCAAGATCAAATACACGAAATGGCTAAGAATTCTACCCAGCGATCATTAACATTTCAAAATACAATTTATAGGACAAACTTACAGCGCAGACATGGTCTTGCAAAAATTAAAGGTCGGAAATGTAAATTAACCTTGTTTCTCTTGATTCGTTTTCGTATCACTATATGTGCTAAGTGAAAAACAAAAATAGCACTAATTCTGGAGGGTTTCGTAGTTTTGGAAACTTTTTTTTTTATAAAACACAGGAAATATTTGTTGTCATTAAATGCTTTTAAACTATTGGTGCTTTGCTTCCTCCTTTTTTATCAAAGCAAGAGTTTTGTCGTGACGTAGCTGGATTACCGGCTGATTTTCCACAAAAAAAAACTGACTGTAAACCGACGAGATTGAAATTTTTATATTCTTTTGTTTGACTAAAATTCGGCTGCAAACATAAAGGTATGGCGTAACAGCTGGATTACTATCGCCTACTACTAGTAGCCCCCGTACCGCAGGTTGGGAGCCACTGATAAACCTTGTAAACGTTTAACTTCACTCCGAGCGGCCGCAAGTATTTTGTTGTTATATCAAGAAAGTCGTGATTAGTGGAGTTGTTTTTCAGTAGTTCTCCATCATAACGTTGAGTAATTGCGCATTATAAAGAAAAGGAAAATAGCGCGTACATGCGTCGCAGCACACCTTGTCTGCGATGTTGGCTGCTATTGAGCGAAAGCGCAGCTGATATACGGTGACCTATAAGCATTGATTTTACATTCGCCGCAACGCAAGACGTGATGGCTAGTCAATATTCTTATCGTAAGCTGTATCGATTTCGACGCAGTCTGCTTGGCAGGAAAATTAGAAGCAGATGTTGCGTGTGGTCAAGGGACAGGATTGCCGCTAAGAAGAATGGCGTTCGGCGTATTGGTGTGAGAACGCGCAGTGTGGAATGAAAAGGCGTCGGCGTGTTATCTATGAAAAGTCGACAGAAAAATATTTACGCTTTCCGTGGCCACTCTTTTTCACTCCTTCCCAGGGTCTTTGAAATACTTCGTGAGCCTAACAAGCAGACACAAAATGATCAACTACATTCATGCAAGCCTGAGCTTTGAATCGAAAGCAATGGAAAAAAAAGTAAAATCATTTCGATTTCACAAACAATCGCAAAGATGCACTTTTAATTGAAAAAAAGCTTGAAATTCTATGATTTATCAATCTTCCTATGTAGAAGAATTTCAGGTACAAAGCCAAGAATGATCGGAGTTTTTAGACCCAAAATACAAATCAATGTTTTCCTACATACTTCGAAATGCCTTCATCGGTATTTATCAGGACAAAGTAACTGTTTGTAAATCCAGCAACCCTGCGGTATAGATTTTAATTTGCTTAAAATGGACACAATATAGATGTTTTGTTTTTCCTTCCGACATCAACCCTCAGTTCGAGGTATTTTTTTGGAAATTACCTTGTTGCAAACTTGAAGGCTGTAGTTATCGCTGCCGCCTCTTCGCAGCTTATCTTTGCTGTAACAACAATCCTGCGAGTTCCGAATAAATAACTGCCCCGATAAGGTATCTGCTTTACTGAAGACAAGCAGTTAATTCAGTGCAGCTTTCATTGCCCGGGGTGAATTGGCGTTGGTTCGTGTTTATGCTAGATGTAATTACGTTAGAATAGGGACGCATTTCGTAATTTCATGTTCTCGATTTTGCTTCAAAAGTTGCATTTTACACAAGGTAATTGACAAAAGTCTAGACATTACTAGACGCCACTAGACATTTGATATTACTGGACGACACTAGATCAGAACCGTCGCCAGAAAGTCGCCAATGGGCGGGCTTTGCGTTTGAGCGGGGGCTTGACGTTTGTGCAGCGGGGGCTTGACATTTAAATTTAACAAAAATTCCACTTATTTATAACGTTTCATATTTCAATTTGGGGGCTTGGAGCTTTGTTTGGGGGGCTAAGCCCAAAAAAAACCCCCGTGGCGAGCATTAAATATTTGACATTTAGGAGTAATCGCCAAACCTTTGCTTTCTTCGAAACAGGTTATTGTTCTTTTGGCTACGCTATAAGTGGGCCGTATATGGTCCAGTTTTGCATCCAGGATTGCATTTTCTGTGGCATTTTGAGTTGTTGTAATGCTCTCCCAAATAAACCTGAATTAATGATAAAGTTTTCGTGGCCTTTTATTAAACAAGTGATATTAAGCCATGGCTTTGATACCACTTGTATTTGCGAGTACTTTGGTAACCTTTTAACACACCACGCAGAAGAGTTGGTGTGTCACAGACAGGTTTTATAAGGTTTGACCTTGGTGACTGTTAAGACATTTTGAGAGACCGCAACTATTTCATCTGAATATCGAGAATCCAAGATGATCGTAAAGCGAGGTTTTAGTGCATTTTGGTGGTGGTCGTAAAGCGAGGTTCTACTGTAATTTGAGAGAACGTAGGAAAAATTTGGTAGACCGTTTCGTTCCCTCAAAATACTTTAAAAAACACTGGTCACAGATATAACTTCTTGGTCAGCACTTTCACCATTCATGTGTTCTTCAACCAAAATTACGAAAATGCCATGCAACTCCTGAAATCAGAAATGTTTCATAATTATGAGAACAGCATTTAAAAATCCCAAAATAATAGCAAGAGCAAAATTTTAAAACTTGTAAATTTCGCAACAGTAGTCAAATAGCATTAGAAGGTTGTTGACTGGAAGGTTCAATGCTTTCCTACCGGATCAACAGGCGGCATTATATTGCCACATGTGGGAAATAACTGCACGCGTATGGTATCGGTTTAAAGCGAAGTGTCAGTGAGACAGTTACTTCCTGCCACGTCGTTTGATTTAAAATGACGAAAAAGCTGTTTTCCAAGTTTTCCAACCGTGAATTTTGTTAAAGAATTTAACTTAGCCTTAATTGCAATAAGCGCCACGAGGGTATTCGCACGGTGACCACATGCTCTCCTTAAGTAGTAGCGTAGCCAGCCCAAAAATTTTGGGTGGGCCAAAATGTTTTATTTTAGGCGAATAATACTATTTTATTTGGGATACCGCCTCTCAAAGCACAACCAGGGTTGCCGAGCAGGAGTCGGAGCCGGAGCTGGGCATTTTGCCTGAAGCCGGAGCTCAGAATAAAAGTCAGGAGCCGGAGCTGGAACTCAGTTTAAAATTTAGGACCGGAGCTGGAGCTATGGCCATTTGAGAGGTAGCTCCGGTTCCGGGTCTCTTCCTGGATACAAACTGTTTTGCCAAATTGACTGAAAAACAGGTTTACTTTACCTAAAACAAGCACGCTAAAAGCGATTGTTGCGAGTGACGACACCAGACTGCAACAATGGATCTGCAAGGCTTTCAATCATCGCTAAGACTGTGGCGTCGTAGCTCGACAGGCGCGGAGTTACTTGTAGAAGTAAGAAAATCGCTAACTACCACATCTTACTTCTAGCAGGGGCGGATCCACGCAGTAAGGTTAGGGGGAGCGTTTTCAGTAATATTTGGTAGTCAAGCCTCATTACGTGTTCACTACTGTAAGAGAGATGAAGCATACTTCACAGCACTGCTATGACAAAACAGCGGACGGCAAAATGACCTTATTCCGCGAATGCTGTTTTCCGAATCCTACAAATCCTGAAATCATGGTGAATAAAATTATGTTCGTAGGTTTTAAGGGGGCAATCGCCACACACCTGGATGGCTTTAAAGTCAGATTTATCAAACCGGGTCTGTAGTAGTGTTGCGATCAAAAAAGAACTGAGCTACAATGAATAGGTGTATGATATCCATAGCTTTTGTAGCTGTGTACTTATGCTGTTTGCAGAGAGTATGATTAAGATATATTAAGCGTGAATTGCACGGCACGCCATTGTAAAGTAGGATTTTTTATTAGAAACCATTAGGCTTACTAGCAAGGTTTACTAGATTACTGGCGAAGTTCACTAAGAACTATCAGCAGCATAATATGAAAGTGATAACTAATTGGTAGCGAACTAGCATTGCTTTGCATGGCAGTACATCTTCAGGAGGGTATAAAAATGCAGTGTAAACAAATGTGTGCTTTTCATGAAGTTTTCATCGGTGGAAAACTTTTATGTTTTCAGCACGGTAACCGGTCTTATTTTCTCCTAGGATTTTCAGGTTAAATTGTGCTTTACTTTGCGATTCATCACGCTTAGTGCTTATTAAGAATGCAAAAGATAAGAAATCAGAAGTTTTCAGCTATTTTGAAAAAGCCAAAAGTGACTTTCTTGCTAGAAGCCATGCTATTTATTCGAACAAACGGCTTTTAAACACATCTTGGCATTTGTATTAATGCAAATGTGTGCACGTTAGAAAGGACACATGAGAGAGTTAATCGACTATATGTTTTGCGCTCTTTGCATGGTTTGCCCGCGCAGCGCTGTTAACTACAGTAGAATCGCCAAGACTGCAATAGGCAAGGCATCCAACGAGTACAAAACAATTGGTCGATTGGGACTAGACTGTGTCAAAAACGCTCGGACACAAAGGTAGTTTTCCAAACAGCCATTTTCTTGATTCCGGTGGTAAAGAAATAACTAAAGGTCACCGGGCATTAACAGCAAAACCAGCGACTGCCCTACTAGAAATTGCTTATATTACCGTTATCTTGAGGTACGCTTCCGTCAGTAACTGTGTTCTAAATCGTCTGAACCTGTGATTGTTGTTTTTTCGCTGATTTACTCATGGTAAGAGCGCTGCTTGTAAAAACTACCTGATTAACTTACTCAAACAAGATTGGTATATTCTCTTAGTTTTGTGTACAAGATATATTAATTTTTCATTCAACGTGAGGCACACCAAGCAATTGAAAATATTAATGTGTAAAAACAAACAGAAAATGGAGCTGGAGCCATACTATGAAAAAAGAGAACTCCGGAGCTAGAGACGGAGCCATGTTCATGAAAAAAAGTGTTCCTGAGCCGGAGCAATGTCATTTTTACAACGGCTACGCTGTCCTGTTTAGAACCAATAAACAGGTGCAGTTATACTGTGACTGATTTACCTGTTGCTCGACGGTGTTACTGGCCCAATGACTACGCATGTAAATGTCAACTTTCGTCACATGGTTTATTTTTTATGCATTTTCCACGCAACGCTTTTCCGCTTGAACAGTTTGTTTGGAACGGACTCGGATTTTATGGACCCTTATGCAAATAAATGCCCATTTCTGGAAGAACCGGAAAACGTTAACAACCAGGTATAAGCCAAACCAACTGAGATGAGACAGTGCAACCAAACACACCTGAATAATCGTCTGATGTTTTGTCGATGTTCTCCTTGACATCCACATCCTCGTTTCCAATTTGAGTTTGATACTCAGTGGAGTTGTGGTAATTGGGAGGCAGTAAATCAACGACGTCCTGTTTATGCAAAAACAGTCTATCAGAAACACTACAGCTTTTCGTATGCACGAAACAAAAAATGTTGCTACAGTTCAAGAATCAGGTTCAGTTTCATTGTTTTCGCTTTTCGTACTTCCTTTTGACTGTAACGAGTGGCCGGGGCGGCTGCGACGCCCATTTTCGCTTAATTTTGTGTCGGGGACCACACGACTACTTTCATAGTGAATGCTGCATCATTGGTGGCAAGTCGATGGCAGCACCGTGCGTGAAGCTTTTCCTTGCACACATCATTAACACGGGCTGGAAGGTTGCAAACCAAGTACCTTTTGTCAAGTCTTCGGTATGATCCGATTAGCAATCGAAACCAGACTACCTGCCACAGCGGGGTGAGCAGAATTCTCCACAGAAATATTGCAAGCCATGGAATGAAACTGGGTAAAACTCCTTATTTCCATAATACAACAGTGAAGTTTATCTAGTAAATGTTCTCCATCTGTTACACTGCCATTAGTCCACTCCAGCATCTAATAACCTCGTTCTCTTGAGCGGAAGCATAAATGATAGACGCAACGTTTCACAAAGCATGGCTCCAACATAATTTTCACCATGATTGTGCGAATTCCTACTATTACAGAGGTGTACAACCTGCGGCCTTCGATAAAAGTTTATGCGCCGTGTACATGTAATTTAAAATATTAAATAAATTGTGGGGGTCGTGCATTGATAAAAATTCTTTGTCTACTCTATGAGGATACTTAGTAGAAAGATGGCCAAACAGACGTGTGCAAGCAGGGTAGGCTCAGTGTGTAAAAGCATAACAGAAGCAATGTAAAATATAAAATATCTCACTGGAGGCCGTAATTCATAAAAACAAACGTAATGCGGCCGGCAATAGCGAAAAGGTTGTGCGCCACTGTCTTATATAACGTAGCTAAAAGTTCAATGAGTTTTGCAAAATTAAATTGTGAAAACAGAAAAAATTGCGTGTAATCGCCTGGATAACTTTCATTTCAAGACATATGATAAACAAAATCTTGGTTGATTTGAAAATAGATTGTTGGATCCAAGATCAAGTTTCAAATCTAACTTACATTAAACTCGAGGTCAGGGGTATAGTGATTTTTCATGTTTTGCTATAAAATGAGTTGGAACCTGTTTCAAAATGGTTAGATTTTTGGTGCGTTCCTGTACCTTTTTGTTGGCACTACATCCCTACTATAGGTAGACATGTTACTTTAGTCTAAGGGTGCGTTTCCACAACCAGTGTTACCTATGTTACCAACTTGAATTGTACGTTTTCTTCGATTTGATCTAGCACGGGGTCTCTAACTATGGGCGTCGGAAGGAGGGGGCTTTTAAAAATTTCAGCAAAAGTTTATTTTCTTAGTTTCGAGTAGAAAAAACAAATTTCACCACTTTTGGTCTCCTCCTAAAAAAATAATTGGAAAAATCCACTATTGGTCCCCCTGAAAAAAATCCTTCCTGCGCCCATGTATCTAACACTTTTCCTCTCGTTTGCCTTTATTAAATTTCAAAAATAAAACGAAGGTTAATTTACCTCCAGATATGGAGACTGAATCAAGTGTGCAGGTAACTACTCCAGGTAGCGTGCATGGGCAGCATAACGTTGCTATTTATTTAAAAAATTTTGGTTTGGTCTCCTACTGCTTTCAACATTTTATTAGTTTAAATATGTTTTAGTGATTCCACAGGCGACGTCGAGTGAAAATTTACTCCGATGTAATTCCCCATTTTTACCTGGATCTGATCCAACCATCTCCCATCCTTTTGTCCCACTCCTGCTGACTGCAGTGCTTTTAACTGAGCCAGGACTTCGTCATCTGGGTAATTGGTATCAGAATCTTCCTTACCAGCAGCTGAAAAATAATACACAAAGTTATTAAAGTTTGCAGCATGACAAGTGGCATCTCTGCTTTGCGTTTTCAAAAGAAGCGCATTGTGAAACAAGCAGGATGATGAAAAAGGTCAAATACTTTTCTGAATATACTAAAGAAAAACGTGGCCATGTATACAACGGTAAAATTTATTTAATATGTTTGCAAGTTGCAAAACCAATTTTGAAAACCGCAACAACATCTCCACCCGACTGCAGTTTAAGAAAAAGACTTCATTCGTCATGTTATGTGTACATTTGACTTGCCTTGAGGATTTTCATCGTGAAACTTGGATGCTTTTTCCCTTAGTAACGTTCTATAGAGTAATACTTCGACTGGATCTGATGCTTCAGACACCTGATGTTCACCGTTATTGATACTTTTAAGCCTTATTGCCTCTTCTGGTATGTTTGAAGGAAATGCCAGCCCGGTTGCAAACAAAGTAACAATCAAAGGAACCGTCTTGGTCAAGGTTTCCATGTTACTTTCAACTTTAAAACAGCTCTATGTTAAACAGTACCTACAAACAAAAAGAGGTGAAGTCAAACAGGTTTTTGTGTTTTTGAAATATTGTTTAAGCAATCTGCACTACACGCTTGACCGACTGTAATGAATAATTCACCGTAGTACAGCTTGCCTGTCTAAAAGCGCTTTGCAACATATTCTGCGATAATAGCCTCGCACAGCGACAAGAATATTCATCCTCGAATGGCATCTGAATTGCTCTCTGATCTGTTATACTTTCCTGATGTCCGTAGTACTCTGAGTACCTAAAAACATGCTGCGAGAAAATATTTTTCAGCTTGCTATGCAAGAAGTGAACGCCAAAACTGTGCCTAACTTTATCTGCTGTCAAAATCAGTACGCCTTTTAAAAAACCCTAATGGTTAACCCTGTGTTTCGCGATTAGTTCTGACGTTCGCAAGCGATCTTTATCAGCCAGTAATCTGCAATTTCGCTCCTAGGCTTTTACCTTAAGTTTCCGATTTTTTTTTCGTCATGTAGCTCGCACGATCACCACAAAGAATTTCACGCTTGTTTATGGATGTCAACTACAATGTTCGACCGGAGTGCTAGTGCGCGGATATTAAGGCTCGGTTCATCAAGTGCCAGCAGTTAATTGCAACGGCGCGAATACCGAAGACGAGCTCACATCTTTGAAAAGCTCAATTCGCAAAGCCTCTTGATAGCACTTATACTTGTTCTGGTTCGAGCTTCCGCTTGCAGCAGATGAAAGGGCGGTGTTTCTGCTCTTCTATGAAATATCCAGCTGACCGGTGTGATCGTGACAGTGACTGGCACACTTGAAGTGGCGACTCAAACGCTGTCGATGGACTGATCGATCGGCAATTCCATTCGCGAATATTAAAACCTCCGGGTCTAAGCCTGGATCAAAAAGCCTCGTTGGCTGATATCGTCGCGGCGTTTTTCACCAAACTGAGCACACCTAAATGCAACCAAGCGTTTCAAGTACAAATGCTGGAACACGAGAGCAACAAACATGGAGTCCGACATTGATGAATAATTCACGATTCTTAATTTAGAATAGGCCGCATATGCTTGAGTTGACAAGTGTACAAATCCAGAGCATATTAAGGTTCTTCACACTGTTTTTTCAAGAGACAACAACAGCAGAATTTAACCAAGCTTCAAAAAACAGCATCATTATTAAAGCTATTGCTTTGTTGTAGTTCGTTGTGTTGTTGATCATATTTTTAAAAAGGTTTTTGTTGCAAAGATTATTTGCAAAGTTTTGATCTGCATAAGAGAACCGTTTTAGAATTTATGGCGGCTCAAATGTTTTTGAATCAATTTAAAATTAAAAAAAAACGCTTCTCATCACATTTGATACAGAAAAATGATAGTGTAGGCCTATTTGTTGTTAAAAACAGCAATTTTTAAAATCTGTTCATCTGCACAAAATACACAAGGAATGAGCATGTTTGCGTGTAATAATTCAATGTCATCTTGCATGTGTCACATTTTTTTTAATTTCACTTTCACCTTGGCAAAGACATTTTTTTAATTTACACCGTACAATACCATACTTACAAAAACAAGATAATTTATTAGCTGTTTCCAGTTAAAATATCGTATTCACACCAAAGTCCTCATGACGTTATTCAAGCTTTTTGAGATTGGTAAATTGATTTGCATTTGTTGGTACGCTAGAAAAGGCACTTAATTTTTTTCTGCCATGAGAATTATGTTTCTGAATGTAAGTTTCTGACTGTAAAGAATGTCAGTTATTTTTCGAAAACTGAAGACTTGCTCAATTACCACATTATGCAGGTAATAAAATGCAAATTTTCTATTTGTAAACCTATTACTTCACAGCGGAGAAATAAGCGCATCTACGGGATGGTGAATAAAATATAAGTTGCTCCTTAATTACTCGTAAGAGCGACATTACTTTTATCGAATTCCAATCTTATCTTTACAAATTAATGCAATTACCATCAGCTACGGCTTTGCGGTCATTTTCCTTTACCATTTCGGAACAAGAATTTATTATCAAATTGATGCTAACATAAATTCAGCGGCGGCGCCACTTACGCAAAGGCTTGTCAAGATAAAATGAATTGAGAAATGCAGCTTCGTATTATCGTCAAGCTTAAAGTAAGTTTTGCGTTGTAATAACACTGATAACTTGTAGAAATAAACCGAATAAAAAATGCCTTGTTTTCATAAATCAAACCGATTTTACAACCTGTTATGTCGTCACAAGTCAAGGAAGCAAAGAACGTTTTGTGATTTGCAGTCTCAGATGAAAGAATGCCCCTGTGGTGTGTATCGTATACATTGCGTGCAGACTGCACGATCAGCTGTACAAGTGCTTTCTGCAAAAAAAAACTTTGCCTTTTGTACTTCGACCGTGACAACTTGTAAATTGCTCAGAGCATCTTCTCCTGAGTGCCTGAAGTGTAGATTTAAAACCAAAAGCCTGCGGCGTGAAGGACACCAAGATAATTTCTATAGCGCAAAAAAAGAAAATAAGCAGCTTTTCCTACTGTTGAGGATTTGTATGTTTGTCAAGTTTCTGCTTTATGCTTTTTTACAAATTAATATCTGGCAGTTTACTCCCTGTTTACTGTAACAATACCTCACTCAGTCCAGCAAAAAGCATCACGATTTCCACTCAGATGTGATTGATGATAATTTTGATCACAGGTTCATAGAAATAGTCATGGTGGGAAACAAAAATTAGAAAAAGTTTAACACTGAACGAAAAAACTTTTACATTTGCTTCGTAAACTCTGGTACAATAACATATTCCAACCAAGGATATGAAGTCATAGCCCTTGTGTGGCACTATAATGAGCTTCACTAACATGTGAATGATAAGAAAGACGAACGCACAACATTTAATTGAAAATGGCAATTTAATCGAATTTACCTGAGAGGGGATACATCTTTACCATGTGCATTAAAATCCACACGGCTTCCTTGGTGCATGAAGGTAGGCTTTTCCACAGTGTTGCATCCAGAATTAGTGGGTGTAAAACAATTTCTGCTGAAAGAAATGGTGTGTTTAACTCTTCCCAAAAATCTCAACTCTATCGCTTTATCTTTAACGCAATTTTGAAACTGAGGATTTCGTGCTGTTGCTAAGAGTCTATCACCCTGAACTGGTTTAAACCACCAAGTACTGGAAGCTGGGAAAAATCGATTGTTCACATTGTGAGTGGTCAAATAAATTTCTTTCTAAAGCTTGAGGAAGTTTGTATCAGCCTCATTTGACCCGCCGTTTCATGACGTCACCTACAAACACAAGCATAAGAAGAACAGCTAAGTATTTTTCTCAATGTTGATAGCTTTGCTTGTTACCTGAGCTCATTCCCCGATTACATCAATAGTGAGGCAGTAAAAATACTTAGACGATAAATCTGTGCTAAAAAATATTTACATTAGTTTGAGTGTTTCGCCTTTAAACCGCAATTATAGGCGATTCCTTCGATACCGATCAAGAAATTGGTAGAGTATGACTCAACAACAGCCTGATTCATCACAGCTGCGCTGCAAACGGAGGGTGCTGCGTAGGGGTGAATAATATGTTTAAAGAACATTTTAGAAACGAAAAAGATACTGGAAATAACGATAGAAATTTCATACTCATACACGCCTAACAAATGGCAATAATCCAGTTCGGCTAGAAAAAGGGCAGTCGACTTTCTTATTTCAACTAGATATTGAAGTGTCAACCAAAGTGTTGATATTGTTGTCTTGACCCGCAACGTGCAACGTTTTGCTTTTTTTTATCAGAACACACCTCGAATTTGTTCATGAAATAACGCAGACAGCTTTACCATAAAAACGTAGTTGCATGAACATTCCTGGAAAAGATACTTTTGCATTATTCGTTTAAAGTTTACTTAAAATAAAATCACTACCTTGCAGACTTAGCAAAAGTTAGTTTTGAGCCCCACACCACAACGTGAGCACCGCTGTTAGTGTTGTGAAATGCCTCTATGTCCAGAAAAAAAACTCACAACTAATTGATTCTTATATGTACTCACAAGGAGTCATTTGAACACACGTGCTTTAGAGTCACAACTAGATTTTCACACAGCAGTGACACGACTGAAAGTGAAAAGCATTAACAGCATTGAACTACATGTGCTTCATCTGACTTTCCTGATGCAAAATAAAAACTAACACCTTCTGCTATTTGCTCCGGTCCTCGCGAAATTTTTTTGTATTCACGTAAAGAAAAAAAGGTAGTTCAGTGATAGAGTGTCCGCCTCTCAATTGGAAGGTTGGTCGTTCGATCCACGGCCACTGAGGGAATCGCCGCAGCGCTCCTTGGGCAAGAGCGTTAACCTCAATCGCCACGACAGAAAGCATTTTCAGGCTTCGGCCTGCTGCCAACTGTCGTTAAATAACTCCGTCGCATTGCATGCGATCAATAAAATAAAAAGAAGTATTCAATTCATTTTCAACATTCATTCAACAGATTTCAACACTGTCTGTTTTTCCAAAAAGTCTGTTTTTCCTCAATGTCTGTTTTTCCTAAAAGAACACTCAGCGTTTAAAAAGGGCAAATTTAAAATACCAAAACAAAAGNTAAATGGGCAAATCTTCATCTTTTGTAGCGCTTTTAAACTATTTCTCCACGCTACAGTTTCATTCAACTAAAAACGAATCTGTGAACCGATAAGGTCNTCATTCGACAAGGTAATTTGTTTCAAATTAGCATGGCTAATATTCTTTTCATAGGCATGACATCTGGTAGGACTTTTACAAAATCAAATCACGTATACACTCATTGGTTCAGGCGTAGTCCATTTTCATAGATATAACTTGTCATAAAACCTCTACCTAAAAACTGTTATAGAATTGAATTCGGCAAAAATAAATACTTGCGAAAAAACAAAATGGAAGCAAGAAGTTAAAACTCAAACTTATATCAATTTTCTAGTTGCATCCTGCTATCTCAGCTGCGAAAACTCAACGAAGCTAATTTCATAATTGTTGTAACCAGTCTCCACAAAGGCAATCCAGTTGAATCGTCGGCAAAATATGGCAAATCGATTTCACTCAACACTACGAACATAGGAAATCGATTTCACGTAACTCTACGCATTCTCAGTCCAGAAATCTTATTCAAATAGAATATGACTTTTCACTTATAAAACGCCGCACATTTTTACCCACTATTTCTTAAAGGCTGAAGTGTTAAAAAAGGTTAGGTCACGACAAGGTGTGTCCCTGAATAAGCTAAGATTGCTTTAACCATAACATTGAGCTTAATCAATACCTCAGCTAATCAATGACGGTGTTTCTTTATCGTCATGGCACGTGTTAGGTAAGACATGTCATGACGATAAAGAAACACACCATATTTATTTAATTTCGCCATTTTCTAAAACTTACCTTGAGACTCGGTGCAAATCTTAAACGATTTACTGCGCTGCTGATTTGCCACTTCGTCAACGCCATGCACTACACAGCGCCTTTCGCGTTAGCTCTCTGCCCACACAACAGTACGAGCCTGCGTGTAACGTACAGGGAAACCAACCAGAGATCATCATATAATTCTTCGGTAATATTACAGGTCAACAAACAATCAATTGCTGACTTTACTTCTTTACATGTATAGGATTACTGTTCTTTGGCCTCGGGCTAGCGTTATGCACAAAAGATATAATATGAAAAAAGTTACCTCGTTGTGTTTTCCAAAACCAAAAAGAAGCATCTGACAAGTAAACAAACGTTAAACTACGAAGAATAAAAGTAACTCATACTAGAACTGAAAGGGTCAATTTATGTACGAGAACGACAAGCGAGTTTATAAGAAATTAAAATAAATTGGATGACAAAGACAGATTTCTCCACTAGTATATGAACAAGTTATTGAATTGATAATTAATTTGTACAAAGTACTTGCAGTTAAAAAAGGTCGACTTTTCATAGAACACTAGGAAAAGCAATGCACATAGGAGGCGCCCCACAAAGGTATGTTTCTAATAACAGTTTTGTCATCAAAACTTCTTGAGTATCTTCAACTGGAATTTTTAGGTAGTGTAATGAAGTGCCCTCAAACTGTCAACCTTTCGAATAAAGAGTTCAGTATACGTGAATAAAGAGGTTTCCAGTTTTGCAGTCAGATCAGAAATATTGCTTTTTATAACAGTGCTTTAGCCTACAAACCTGACAAATGACAAGTGAAATAATTATCTAATGAGAACTTGTCAGCTTGGTAGAATATTTCTCACTTTATAATTCTTTATGCGTTCGTTTATTGCGTTTTTTGCAACAAACAGCACTTCAAAGAATCAACAGATTTTGCCTGATGTTTAAAGGCAATTGTACGAAAGTTGGTTGATAAGAACAGAGAAAAGGATTTATTTCACACTCCAACTAATATAATCAATCAGCTGAGATAATCAGCTTGTGAAACTTTAGCAACACATCCTTGACTTTCTTTTCCAACATTTAACTGCACTACTTATACTTTTCTACACTCTCTATTTTTGGCGAATCTGAAAAAATAATCACGATAAGAGCTCATTGAGCCGCAGGGTGTGCAATTACTGCAAAACAATACTGAAGAAATAATATCATGTTTGGAGAACGCAACAAAGTGAAAATTATGACGAAACTGTCAGGATTGTGAAGAAGGGAAACCAAATTATCAATATTTTTTCTGCCTCTTCGCTTCCAGCAACGCTTTTCCTTCTTTTTCTTTGACTATTACCCTACAACGCAACCACAACTTGTCAAGGTAAAAACCGCACCGTGTCGTGTTTTTTTTTCTTGCGATTGAACTCTTTAGTTCATCGGCCATAATAACAATATACGCCATAGTTTTTCTGACTTGTGCAGTCAATAGCGCTGTTGTGTGCGAGAAGAGGTTCGTGATTGTTTCCTGTGTTCAAACAGAAGATTGTTATTCAGCATTCACAACACGCACCTGCGTTGCTTGTTAGTGGCAAGTGCCCTGCCTGTAACTGCGACACGTTGTCATCATAATGGCCAATATTCTTTCGTAAAGAGGTATCCTACTCTTGCCTATTTGAGTGATAGGTTGAAGTCATTTCCTCAAAAAGGTGTACATTACATGTTAGAGGTGTAAATACAACTTAACAGAAATTTTCACCTGCCTTCATTTGTGGAAAATCAAAATAGGTGAACAATGAACAATGCGACATGTCCAGAGGTTGCAGACCAGTTTTTGCCTCGTTGCAACAAGTGTCTTTTTGAATCCGCAGACAAATTAAACTTACCATAAGAAGCTGCACCTGCAGCAGTCTTTCAAAACTGTTGATTTTCTATGTGTTCATGTAAAGAAATAAATCAGAGTATCAAACACAAGAGCAAAACACAAATGCATGCCAGAAACCGACGAGCAACGGGAGTCAAAAATCTGTGAAGATAATAATGATAAGTTAAACTAACGAATAACTGAAGTCAAAAGTCCGTGAAGAAGCTGGTTGTTCAGATTCTCTCTCTAATTGAGGAACCAATCTAGGACATTTAAAGAAAAACCAAAATGATGGGCATCAGAAAATTTTGGTTATGTAAGCAGGTTTTTGTATAATGTGAAGTGGTCACGTTTTTCTGACTGCAACGTCGGGTAGAATATTAAAGAAAATAAGTGAAATAATAAAATAGCTGACAGTGATCAACTTTTTCGCTTTTAAATGAAATAAGCTATGACTTGACTTAAGTCGCTCCATCCCATGATTTTATTTTTGCACTTCCACATTGAAGTATAATAAATGGATAGAAAAAACTAGCAGATTAAAGTCCAACTCTCGTGTAAAATTGGGCGATTGCAATCTTGACCATCTTACCTGCTTGTAGCGGAATACAATGCGTAACGAGAAGAATATTCTGCAGCATACTTAAAAACTAAAAATGAATGTAATGTTAAAAAACCCACTTGCAAGTACGCAAGAGCGTTCAAATGGTTACTCGAATAAATGGAGTGAGGATGCCTACTCAGATGTTTGACTTGCACTGAATGCTAATTTTTGGGGGCATTAGTAGCTCAGCTGATTTGCCAAATACATGCCACGCAGAAGCGAATTTTCGTTTTCGGGACCCTAGGCTATTTTAAATTGAGAGCCCTCCTGGAAGGTTTGCGACTACTGATGTGATACAAATTATTAGCACTACAAGTGCTCGTTACATTCACTGAACAAGTTGTTCCTATTCACAAACAAATTACTTTATTCTGAATTCCCTCGATATCAAGAACAAAAGCAGTCGCAATGAAACGAAAGAGGTAGCAGTGAAGTTATCTGACCACACTCACATTACATATTTATTGAATACCTCACTGGGCTCGTATAGTCAGAAAAATGGATTCAGGCGTTTTTTCCACACATTATACGCAACAATAACCAATTCTCAACGCCATAAAATGAGAATGCTCATCGTGATTCACTTCAATCTTTCACCGTCATTCCTGTATAGAGATCTTTTTTGGCGCATCATAGTAAAAAAACGTGCGTTTAACCAAAACAAAAATACAAATACAATTGCTTACAGAAATGCTGGAAATTGTCCTTACTCCCAAAATTTTTGGGCCCCTCGAAATCTGCGGTCCTAGGCTTAAGCCTTTTTAGCCTAATGGTAAATCCGCGCCTGATGCCACGCGTATCTTTTCATAAGAAATTTATCTTCGCTCACTAAAATGTTCTTACAATAACTATTTTACCAAAATTCTACCAATTTCATAACTACAAAAACGCAATGACATGGAATCAAGATGCTTTCCTACAACATAGAAATCACACAGAAAACTTTTGATTAGTTTGCACGGTTTGCACATTAGTGGAAAATATGATGAACTGAAAGTACAGTGGTTTCTAAAACCTGAAATGTTTTCAGGAAAATCCTACAGCAAGAAATGAAAACGAACCTGCCCATATTGACTTTGCAAGGATGCGTTTTTGCAAACTGTAGTCAGATTTTCTAAATGTATACCGCGTTGCAACTGGACAGTATTTCATAAGCTAGCAATGAAGCAACGCAAAGTTTCATTTAAAAAGCAAAATTTGGACGAAGGCCATGTTAATTAGGGCTGTCAACAAACAAAAAGTCTACCCTACCATATATAGCAGTTGCATTATCTGAAACAATCATAATATCCTTAGCGTTGCTATAGCCTTCAACTTTTTCGCATTAACTAACCCACTTTTTTCAGTTGTGCCCTATGTTTAGAAAATTTTTTTTCAGCTATGATGAGCATGCTTCCTTACACTTTACTACACTCGTACCACCTCCGAGCCATTTTTGTTGTCGTACGCGTGTTCTTCCCAGTCAAGTGCTTTGCTGATTTTGAATAACACATTTCGCCTAATGGAATTAGCCTTTGTAGTGTTGCAATTCACCACACCTCCATTGTGCATAGGATGATTTTTGGAGGCCTATCAAATCATGTTCGGCAAGTAAGCCTTTGCTACCCTTGGAGAACGCATAGCGAGAATGAAAACGCAAGGGCAGTGCATATGAAATAACGTGAAAGGTATGAGAATGTGATCTCGCACTCAACAAATCAAACTGCTAGAGGCAGTAACGTAGTCAGCCCAAAAATTTAGGAGGGACAAAATGTTTGATTTTAGGCGAATAACACTATTTTGTTTCGGATGCCGCCTCTCAAAGAATAAAATGACTATATTTTCTAAAAATTTGGGGGGGCATGTCCCCTATACCCCCCTGGCTACGCCTATGGCTAGAGGGTATATATTTCTTTGCGGTATAAATCTTCGTCCTTTTTATCAAACATGGGAGGAGAGTTGACGCATCTTTTTCTATGTTTTGCCCTGTGACACGCGTCATGGCTTGACGGACAGGTCTTCTTGCCTTACTAAGCGTAGGTGTAACTTTTCCTTTATTTTTTCATTTGCATGTTTGGTTCAACCACATGTTCTATATCAAAGGGGTTGAAAAATGCAAGATATACTGCTGAGACATAGCACATCACAGGGTATGTGCTAGTTGGTACGCACTGCGCGTAGCCAGTAATGAAGAGGGACAAACACGGAAGCAACGCAACAACAACTACAGTACTTCATTTGCTCATATGTCATAGAGAAGCGTTACACAAAGGGAGAAAAATAAATTGCAGAAAGCATCAGGCAATTGAAATGAGCTGGTGAAAAGGTGAGGTGAAGATCGCCATAAATTTTTTCAAAAGTTTATAAAGCTAGATAGGCTGCAAAAACATCAGTGGAATCAGGTTTCTTTACTTTTGGATTGGTTTCAAAGAGCAAACTTATAGCTTATGGAAAAAATGGATAAAATACCAAAAACTCAATTTACTTTCGTTTCGGGTAGTGTTCGGTTTACGAATAACTGCATGTTGTCTCCAGTGCAGGCATAAGAACATGTAAAAGAGAAACAACTTCAGCAAACTTTACGTCAAACCAAAACCAGCGGAAAGTTTTTGCATTGACCTAATGATCTCAAAGAGAATATGTAATTTCAAGAACTTGCCGAAAATCTTCAGCAATCAAAATTTTTTAAAGTCAAGATTTTTGCCCCTGGACATATTGTCTCGCTTAAACTTCGACTGAGTAGATTTTCTATGCATATTCACGATGGAACTCCAAGTTTGACAAAAAACTAAACTTTATTCATGGATGTTTGATGTTTCTGTAACATCTGTCCCTTCACTCATGAAAGAAAATCGTACCATGGTCACTTGAACAGGACAATCCGCACAAAGCAGGTTGTCGCGAAAGACCAAAAACAGCAAGTTATGAAATATACATGTTGGTATAAGCGTCATCGATGACCTGCGTTCCACGTCGTTGCACGACTAATCCAAACATCAGGGATCTAGGGACGTAACGGTCCAACTTTAGAATAATTTTCTTGAAGCCATACTTTTTATAGCTAGCGTGTCGTGTGTAACTGCTGCGGTAGTCATGATTGGTTTAATGAGATATGTCACTGTGTTTCCTCTCACGATTGCGTTTAACAATCAAACTGCCTTAAGAAAGGTTTTGAATCAAATTATCAAATTTCGAAGAAAAATTTAACGAAAACAATGATGCTTTGAAATATGCTTAGTTGTGATTAAGTTGTTTTTGCTGAGCATGAAACACCACTTTACGATACAGTATTAACACGTTACTTTTGTGTCAATCTGCATGCAATAATCACTGTTCATGTGTAGACTTATTTAGAAAAACTTCTCGCTGGTAGAATTTAAACTTTGTCCAAATTTTAGTTTGCAAAAGTTGAATAACTTGGTTGCACTTTATTTATCGACAAGCACTTGAGTTGGCTAAAATTTGTTTGGAACAACCGTTGTAATCGATTGGTACGACAGTAGCAAACGATGAAATAAGATTTCATATTTGCTCAACTCAATGAACATTTGTAAATGGATTAACCGTTATGTATAAGGTGAATGATTAGTGCAGTACCTCTTCCTTGTTTACGTATACAGTACAAAGTAAAATAGATAACTATGGTGGTTTAATGTGAGCTAAAACGTATGAGAAAAAAAACAAGGCCAAAAGTATGGTCTGCCATAATTCTCCATAATATCGCCTCAAAATTCTTCTCTGAAAACTCATGAACTCTGCTAAGGGATTTCATTCAAACAATTTGATCAAACCATAGTTAAACTATTTGCTTCTAACATTTGCTCTTTTCTGACAAAGCAGCGGAGTTGCTAATCACAGACTCATAACTGTTGACCATTTCCAACTCAAAACACCGGAATTTTTCTATTGATAAGATTTTGTGTGAGATTAGAAAAGCACATAATAGTCTAAATTAGTCAAGATTAGACACCAATAGGAAGTATGACGGCGCTATCTCAACCCTTCCGCACGTAATCTGCATATTAGTTGGCGATCTAAATCAGCCTAAGTCTACTATAAAGCATTGTATTGCCTCTCTACCACTTGGCCTTAGCAAGTAAAACCAGCTCCCTGAAAAGTAGACTGGAGCCAACCTCACAGCAACAACAATTTAAAATTGCCTACACAAAGCGAACGTTGATAAAGAGTCGAACTTTGAGTTGGATGATGTACGACATAAATCCATATTTTCCCTTGTGCGAATAGATAATGCTAGATTGCGCCCCAATAACGTTAGGAAAAATTGCAAGCATTTCCTTGCTATCTAGTGATAGGTCGAAGCCGTAGAAGACTTTCCTAATAAATTCNCACCACAGAAGAGCAAACATTTTAATGGAAGAATGCATGATGGCAAAAAACACGCAATATATTCGTTAGACTTTTTGATTTATTACTTTAGCTATTAGACAGCCATTCTTATGTCATCGGTAGGCATTGTAAATACAAACTTTATTCCCACGCAACCTGCCAAAACGCCGGTCTCAAAAGTGTCGACTTAGGCGATTTTTACTGTATTACATTACATATGCAGTATCTGCCTGCTTTTTTACAGATAAACATTGAAGCGAACTTAAAGTTACGTAAGCGCATGGTAGTGAGAAGCGAAGTCTGTCTGCTATAGTATTGCAGGCGCGGGCTAAGAACATGCTTTATATGTTGTGTTGATACTGTAAAAACATGCTTTTATAAACATATGTTAAAATAAATCGACGTTTCTGTTTATACATTAGAGAACCATTCTTATACAAATATTTTGTGTTAAATGCAATATATTGTATATTATAGGGGCCCCAAAGTCCAGGCTTGGGTGGGCCCTCAAACCTAGCACCGCCTCTAACTTCATCTGTTTGATGCTTTCTCCATTTTTCTCCAACTATATAATAACGTTTATGTTTGACGATGTCCGAGTGCAATAGATGCTGTTGGTGCTTTGTTTCAATGTTTGCTCTTCTTCCGTGATGACTGCTTGCACCAATCCACACGTACTCTGTGATGGGTTGTACCTAAGTATTCTTTACATTTGTGTTTTGTTGACGGCCCCTGTTATATGGAGCATGTGTATGAACCAAACACTTTTAAAATAATGAAAAACTAGTGTAGATTCTCTGGTGGTCACAATAATTCGGTATCATACAAAGTGTTTACTTTTTCTAGGCCAAGAAAGTGGATATTTTTGCTGGCTGCACCAACGGCCGGACCAAGGAACAGATGGCGTGATTACATCTCCCGTGGAGTCAGTGGAGCTATCGGAGGTTGCTGAAATCTGCAGGGTATTTCAAGATCTCCTAGGGCCGCTGCCCCCGTGACCCCCTCCCGAGAGGAAAGGTATAGTGACCGGATTCCAAAAGACTTGAAATACTCTCTCCATCTGCGAAGGATGTCCCCCTCAGTGCTGAGTAAAACAAAGTTTTGGTATTTGATGGGTCTAGCAGTATTAGATCTTTTTCCGCAAAGACGCAGCATGTTTTGCCAAAATGCTTTCTTGTCTTGACAGTAATTGGAAGCTAGTTTATGTCCCCTCCCCTGCATTTTGCACTTTTTTACCACTTGAGATACGATTTTCGTGCCTCAGCGTGCTGCGAATGCAAAGCATGTTCAGCGTTGTTCTGAAACCAGGTGTTGTAAGCTACTCTCTTTGCTGGGATAGCACTTTTCACCTCCTGGTTCTACGTTAAACAGCTTTTTTTTATTTTGCAGTTGCACAACCAGAGTAAGTGCATTTCTCCACATCTATCTAATGCATTGTCAGTGGCTAGCGGAAGCTGCCTGCCAGTTTGTAACAAAGGTAGCGACTCCATGCGGCCTCCAGTCAGGGCCAGATTACATGAACGCGAGGCCCCGGGCGAAGTCGTGACCGCGAGGCCCCCCTAAAGGCTTAGCACAAGTGCGTAGCTTTCACATGCCCTCGTTTCAACTTTGCAGAAGCACCGGTCAAAAACATCAAAATTGATGCGATTTGGCCACCTACACTTCAGAGAGAATTGGGGGTGACTATGTACGGCGGTTCTTAAGTGGTTAATTTGTTCAAACAGAAAGCTGTATCGCCAAAAACGATTTTTTGCTCGAGGGGCATTCAGGCCCATAACCAGCTTTGGACACCAGGAAGGGCGAAGAGTTTTCCGAGAGGGGCCCAAATTTTTTGGATTATGTCCAATATTTTTAAACTATGTCCAACACACTTTTCCAGGGGGGACGAAAAATTTTCTGCGCCCCTTGGTTATGGGCCTGGGAGCATTTCCCCCAACCCCGAAGATTTCAAAACACTGCATAGAAATTTTGACATTTGCAGAAACTTTCAAAGAATAAAGATGAGATTTTGTATTCGAATCATTTTTAAGAAAAATCTTATTTGAACTGAACTTTTCTTTGTCCCCACCTACTGGTTAATTATCTCCTTGCAAGAGTTATCTTGACACAGGCCATCTGATCGAAGATTTCATGAATGATTGGTATTTAAACCACAAATGTGCTGGAATTGTCAAAACTTGGGAGATCGTTTAAAATGTTGGTATTTCTAAGGCATTTTTATCCTTTTGTTCGTGTACCACTCTGAACATTTTCAGAAATGCAGTGTCTGTGTGCGCTTCAATTTTGTTTCTTGCCTACCTTCTGAGGAAGAGAGTTTGCATACACACTCGAAACGTCAACAATAAATACTGCATTGTTACCACACCAGTGGAGCAACCTTTGCAGCCAGTAGACTATGCCTGGTGACAGAAACAGCATACTATGTTCACATTGTGTTAGCTTTACGTTTGGCTAGGGTTACTGGAAGTTACTATTTGAGAATTTTTGCATTTTATGTTCAGTGCTTAACCGTTGCTGGTGTTTCACAGCCAAGCTCTAATGTTGCCAAGGAATATCGAATTTCACAAGAGCCTCAAAGTGGCCCCAGGCGAAAAGAAAGATGACCCACAAGTTTGGGCTACATCTTTTCCCAACCTGATAACTCTCACAAAGAGAGAGAAAAACTTAAACCCGAAAGCAATGA
>JGI24158J21664_10000082_pt1 | contig 55184 bp, 33 predicted proteins | sample Ectturendosymbi3_FD_21664 | JGI IMG/M metagenome (IMG submission 21664) | reverse complement strand
TTTTTTGGCCCTCCCAAAATTTGGTCTGGCCACGACACTTCCCAGAGTGGAAGGTCTCGTGAACCAAATTTGGGGCCGCAATCCACAAAATTGCGGACATCTGGCCTAGCTAACCAATCAGATTTCGATTAGAGGACGCACCACCGTAATTTATGTAACAAATATATACCAGCTGGCACGCACCATGACCAACGTGGTGACCTTCGCGAACGTCAGAGGTTTGTTGCGCATGCGGGAAGTCGTCGATTGTTACGACATCAGACTGTAAAAAGGTTTACAGAGGCCTATGTTAGAATTTTTGCTTATGCGAATGCTGTAACGGAATTTGGTGTTCAAATAAACGCGGCATGCATCTAACAAATCTAACAAATTAGTTTGATGAAAAAAATCGCCCAAGGATCTTTTTCGGGGAAGTGGTGCTGGAATGGACCTTGCCTGGGTCCGACCGGTAATTTTAAGATGTGCAAAGAGAATGTATCTGTTTATGCTTACCAAGTAAACTCGGTGGGCAATTTTGCAAAAAGGTACTGCTACGGTTGATTGCATGACGTCATAAACTATGAGGGGGTGCTGAAAATGGATCTTGCCTAGGGATAGGGCGCTGGAATGGCTTGCGCCGGCCCTGTATATATGTTTCGCTGCGCAGATACGATTTTGTTGCGAAAGTGATCAAACAATGGACGTCGGGAAGTAAAAAATAGTTTGGTCCGAAAATAATGGATGTCACGTGCCCCAGGAAAACGTAATCAATTTATGGGTGGCATACCCTACTTCTACTGACTCCTATAGCATTTTTAAGGATTCCTGAGCAGGGTTTTAACATACTGAATACTGAATTCACGTTTACTGTAATTTAAAAAGTAATAATATTATATCGAAAGATCTCTAAGTTGCGAGGTTATCATTTCAATAATCGACCACAACTTACTTCTTACAGAATCTCCAGCTCTTGTTCGGGAAACAATGAAACAGATAAGCTATTACCAGGATTCCTAACATGCAGCTGCCAAACTGTACGTCGGTAAAATCCCGCACCCAGGCTGCAAAACCGAGTAAAGCAAGGAAGACCACTCGAACTGCCACAACAAGAAAGTTGGCAACAGCTGATGGTAACAGCCTGATGGCCTTAACAATGTAGCTCATTAAGTCCACAAGATAGACGTGGTAACTGGCAACATTTTGACCCGATGTGTACATATTTGGTGGTACCACCAATTATGTATCTTTACAGTCCTCTTTTTTGACGTAAAGTGACATCTTAGCGGCCTTATAATACCACCAGGCCACGGATTTTACCAACGTTTTGCCAGATAAATTACCACCAGGCCACGGATTTTACCAACGTTTTGCCAGATAAATTACCACCAGTGTTTTTTCTCCAAATACTGGCCTTGAAGATACAAGTTCATGTCAAATTTGTGCTTTTAACTGTGACATCACAAACGAATTTCTGCACAAACTAACTGCTCAACTAGCAGTAGGTTCAAACACAGTGGTGTCACTCCTAGCGTTTTTCCACTAGATCTAGTGTTTTTGCATTTCATCTAGTGTTCTAGTGTTTTTTCATAGCTATCTAGTGTTTTTTCTTTGAGTGAGCTGAATGTAATGAATTACACAATTTTGTATAATTGTAACTGTATCTGAGACTTTTTGATTTTATGCAATTGTAATTTGCTAAAAATATTATATCTAATTGTATCTTAAATTACACAAGAACATATAATCTGTTTTGAGTTAAACCACTACGAAGTCACTGTGGTCATCTGTTAAAAGTTTCAGTGACTACTTGTAGAAAGTAATACAAGCGTTGCTGTTATCTCCCGTTTTCTCTGTCTCTAGCTTACGAGTGGCGCAATGTGCTTGTTTGCATTGCAACACATTTTTACGACACCAGTTTTCTTGTAATCTGACACATCTGTCACATATTTGTAATCTAGTGCTGTTTTGTGAATCTCGTGTTTTTTATCATGAAATCTAATACTTTTCCGTAACAACAGAGTGACAACACTGTTCAAATAAAATCCTGCCTGTCAGCAACCGTTCAACAATGCGTTGCTGCAGCACAATATGACTTTTTTCTCAAGAAAGAGAAAGAACCCATGCATGCCACTCCTTATGTTCCTCATGCTTCGTTTTTTTCTGCGTTGTCTTCTTTTTCAAAGCAGTTGTTTACAAAAAGCAGAAGGGGAAAAAACACCAAGTGAAATAATGCAATATTTGCCACAGTCAAGATGAAACTTCCACATAGTCTACTCATCACACTTGTGCAAAGAAAGGACAAAGTCCAATCTCATCCAGTTAGATCTAGATGCCGTTGAGTAACTCAGCGCACAGATAATATTGAGGAAATTTCACAAATGAATCGTTGCAGTGCCACTACTTATTTTTCAATCAAAACGCGATGACATTAATCGTAACGTGCTGACATTAGGCTAATGCACCTTACCGTAAAGGTGGATGAGGTATTGTACTGAAAACTTCGAAGTGTAGATCGCCCTCAGAGAATTCAACCAAAGGGTGTACTAAAAGCGGTAGTCGCAAACCACACTTTTTACTGCCAATTGCTTGAAATAATACTCCCCAAATTTTCACTTAAAATAATCCACTTTCTGAAACATGATGAATGAGGTGTCACTGTTCAGCCCTTATTGCTAGTTTAAGTAAGAGAAAATAGATGCTCAACGTGAAGTTGGCTCTTTGGTAATAATGCCATGATTTAAAATATGCTTTAGTTGAATGCGTATACGGTTGCGAACCAAAGATTTTCAAAATAAACACCGACTAACATGGGTGTGGGAAGGGGTGACACTGGGGTGGCCTTTTCCCCCACTGGATTTTGAAATTTGATATTTTGATGTCTTCATATCATATTTTTAGTAGAAAAAGGCTGTTCTTTTAGTTTGGTGTTGGTAAAATTAATTTGACCACTGTTGGCTCCGCCCTGGAATAATTACTTTTGGGCACCCCTGGAAAAATTCACTATTGTCTCCCCGCTGGAAAAAATCTTTCCAACACCCATGCCGATTAAGCAATGGGTGAACACTCGTTGAAACGTGCCATTTATCTGTGGAGAATCTACAGGTGAGCGGGAAGAGATATCTCAGTGGTAAATTTTCTACTTTCAGCCGACCTCATTTGAAGTAGAAAATGTATTCTGTATTGTGTTGAACTGATTTTGTGGAGTCCCAATTTATGTTTCTCCAAATGTTTTAGGGAGGAAGATTTAAAAACATTTGGAGAAACATTTCTCCAAATGTTAGGAAGGAAGGACGTTCCGCTAGCCCAGGGGTCTCAAACTCAAATTTCTCCGAGGGCAAATGAGGACTTGTAAAGTAACCCAAGGGCCGCATTAAAACCACCCGGGGGCCACATTATGACTACCTGGGGGCACATTATGACGTTGATGGAACAATGCGTAGTACCTGAACCTTACTAGAAACAGTTTTCACATCATATTTCTTGCAAAAGTTATCGTGAGTTGTAGGCAGAAGGTTTCGTGAGTTATATGTCACTGACGGAGCACTTTTAAGCACAGGTGAATGAGCAAAATAGCTCAAATGTTAATTATTCAAAAATTCCCGAAAAGCATCGCGGGCCGCACAAAATGGTCTCGCGGTCAGCATGTTTGAGACCCCTGCTCCAAGCGGCACCAACATATTGACGGGGTTATATTTTATTTTAGAAATGTCCCCACAAGTATTCTCTGCTGTCTTACTGTAGCAAAACATGCATTATCGTAACAATTGCAAATGGGGTTGACATTCCTAGTTCCTCCACATCAATTTCAGCAGTGCATCACTGTGCTGCTAACACATGCAAACTTATTTGAAAACGGTATTTTTCTACTGTAGCCTACATTACAATTCTGCATGTTTAAACAGAAAGATTTGAATTATGCCAGCTTCTTTTGATAAAGGCCTTGCAGTCAGAGCCCCGACAAGGGAGGTGGGGGGTCAATGCCCCGGGGCGGCACTTTTCGGGGGGCGGCACTTTTGGTGAAAAGAAGGAATAGCGAATGGTCTCACGAATGAACCTGAAGTTAGATTTAGGTTTAAGTTTTAGATTTCGGTCAAGGTTGGACCTACCATACGTCCCGGTTTGGCCGGGACTGTTCCGGTTGAAACGTCTGTCCCCGGTGTCCCATCCCGGTTAGAAAAATGTCCTGGAATTTCACCTCAGTGAAATTTTCATAATTAACTCCAGCCTGATGATGCATTGTTATGAAATAATTCCGTACTGAAAGGATTGACTTTGCTTTAACCCGTGACTTGGGGGGGCGGCACTTTTCGACTTGCTCCGGGGCGGCACTTCCCCATGTCGGGGCCCTGCTTGCAGTAGAGGGCTCGATGCTTATCAGTAGAGCTTCTTACACATATTTGTGAGAATTAGGACTTTACTTTAGAGTGCTACTAAGGTTTCGCGAAGATCCGTGATCGTCAGGCACCAGTCCTATTTAAATAGAATAGCACATAGACTTACGCGTATGTTAAGAAAAAACTTTTTCGTCGGTTTACAGGCGTTTGTACTACCCTCAACAGGATGCATTACCAGGGACGTAACGAGGGGTGGCAGAGGGGACACAATTTCCCGGGCGCCGAATCACTATGGGAGAGCCGAATCACTGCCGTATGCGCCGAAAAGTCCCAACAATGTCGCAAGTACTTTCTTGAGCAGCACATTTGCTTCCGAAAGACCTTAAGTTCGAACATAGGGGCGCCAAACTTGTTTCTTACCCAGGGCGCCATCTAAACTTCCCACCCCCACGCATTACATGGAAAGTTTTGAAAACGATGCAACTAAGTTTTCTTATTGTAATTTTTCAGTACGTGAGTAGCAGTATGTTTGTCTAACAGAGTAAAACTGTGTTCTCTGTTTGCCAATGACTTGCTTTTCATGCGTTGAGTGCAGAGAAAATCAAGTTCGGTAATTTCAAACTAAAAATATGAAAAACAATTAAATCTTTTAAGTTTGCTACAAGCTTTCGAGGAATGAGCCGACTAGGCTCTGCTTTCATGACTTTGCGATGATTCGGTGTAGCACATATCCAGAGGAGGGATTAAAATTTTTTAAGAACAGGTTCTCTCACTCCAGGACTCACTAACAACAGGTTCTCTCATTATCACAGTCTCCAGAGGCAAACCATGCTGGTTAGCCCAATATAAGTGCAAAGGTTGATCTTTGTGTTGCCAACTGATCTTCGTGTTGCCAATCTTTGTGTTACAGTCTAGTAAGGGAAATTATTTATTTTAGTTATTTTCCCAAATTTTAGTCTTGTTTTTCACTCTTAAATGTTGGTAACAGGTCTATGATAGGTTTGCCAAAATAAGTTATAAGTAAAAGATGTTCATGGGGAAAATTAAGAATCACTGACTTAAGCCAAAACCAGTTCTCGAGATTAAAGAAATTCCAAGAACCGGTTCTTACGAACCGGTCGAATCCCATCACTGCACATATCTGTTTTCAAGTGACTAGTCTCCACAAAAACGTCGAAGTTGAATAAATTAGCAAAATTTTCTTAATAGGAAATCGATATCACGCAACACGTCGCATCCTCAGTCCTGAAATCTTATTCAGATAGAATCAGAATAAATCTGAAAATGTGCGTATATTATTTCCATTTCAAAATCTGAAAATCTTATTTCTATTTATTTTTCCTGTTACAATGTGAAGGTTCAGTTTCATTTACCACTATTTGTGCTCCCCTCAGATTTTCACGAGATGCACCGTAATGGGCGCCCGTCTCCGCTTCCTTGCGGGCCAAGTGGCGACTCTGGCAGTGGATGCTGCACTGCTGGCAAGTCAACGGCAGCCAGCACAGCGTGAACCTTTGCAAGTCTAGTTTCGAAAGTCTTCGATACGACCCGAATGCAAATCGATCTTGGGTGAGCTCAACCCNCTACGCCTCGCAACCGGTTGAAACCCATTGCACTTCCTCACCTGTTGCAACGCAGAGCGTTGCAATCATTCTACGATATTTGCGAAAACTCAAAATGGATACAAAAGAAACAATAATGCTAGATTTGGTCAACATAGACCTATGTGCGTATTTGAGAGGTATAATGGCAAGAAAGTTTGCAATCCTTTTCGTCTCTCGATTACGCCCATACGGAATTTACAAGGCGCATCTCCGCAAGCTTTAAACTAGTGTTTTCCAACTTGGGGCGTATACCTCACATGGGGGCAATTTGATTTTTAATGGGTGAATTGAGGACGACTGACGAGGTCCTGGTCCAAAGCTTGCTTAAACTAAGGTATTGGCGTTTTAAGCTTCTCAGCTGAAACGGAGTTCACTTTTCAAANCATAAGGTTTGTGTATCACCCACATGGGAGGCAATCAGGTTTTAAAGGTGTTTGAGTGGGAATGGGCAAANAAGGGTCGGTAACGGCTGCATTAACCGCTTTCATCCACGTACAATTGCATACCGTACCCAGGGATATCTGGAAACTCCCAGATATCCCTGACCGTACCTTGAAACATTCTTACCAGGTTTCGTTTGGAATTTTTTGTGCACCTGTTTGCACAGATATCCTTTCCTTGCGATCTTTGATTTTAATTGAGCGCTTGACCAAGTTTTTCATAAACACTTTCACTTATCCAAGTTTTCAGTATCTCTTTCACGTGGAACATGACTACGATATCCACTTAATTAAACCAACACGCAAGATCTTGACATGTTCGCCCGACTCACTAAAAAACAGAATACATCGTGAAATTCCTTCGGCAGGGGGTTCGCGAAGCTTGTTTCTTGATGAGCTTTGAAATGTCAAATGCACGCTCTTCAGTGAGCGAGCCTGCAGTCCCACTCAGGGACGTAGTGAGGGGGAGCAAGAGGGGCACAATGCCCTGGGCGCCGAAAAGGCCCAAAAATGTCGCAAGTACTTTCTTCAGTAAGATAAATTTACTCCCAAAAGATCTTAGGTTCGAATATGAAGGCTTCAAACTTGTTTCTTGCCCAGGGAGTCATCTAACCTCGTTACGCCCCTGGTCCCACTGGCCGCTGCTACCAACTTCTCAGTAGAAAAATTATTTTCTATTAGTTTTGAGTTGGTAAAATAAAATTTCACCAGTTGCCCCCTTCTGGAAAAACTCCTTTTCGTTATACCCTCGAAAAAACACCTTCCGACGCCCATGGGTAATTTTAAATCTGAAGTGGTCGAATGGAGGGGACCTGTAAGTTTCCTTGCTCCGGGTTATCACTTTCGACGCTAAGTCTTCCACTCTTTCCAACAAGCGTGAACTGTAGAACATACGAAGTTCTTCAAATATATTTTTATTTGCAAGAGCCTTCTACCGTGTATGCAATACGACTGTGCGCACGATCACAAAGACAATTGATTATTATCATTATTATTTCTGGAAACGATCGTACTATAAACACTTATGATGTCATAATGCGATCAGAGAACGCGACGCTTTTTCAGTTGTGACATAACTGAAGGCACTCGGAAACAATAACGGAACAAGCAGGCATCTAAACAACCAGCCAACGCAGAGAAGCACTACTATGACGTATTAAAGGTGCAGCATCAATGCACCCCAAATGAAATAGGCAAGGCGCGCTTGCACTAGATAACGCAGAGCAAGAAGGTACCTGGTGATACTGGCGAGCGAAAAATACTGCAAGAAGCACGCAGAAAGCTAGCATTGCGTTATTTACAGCATATTCGGCATGCAATCAGACTGCATTTCGTAGATCTATTGCGTATTTATTAAAACGTAGGATGTACTGCGCGGTGATCAAGCATGCATGGGCACCTGTAAATCATGTTTGAAAGGATAGTTAAATCACTTTAATTAAAGTCATTCTTGTTTTACTTTTGCTGTAACAATTAGTCGCTAACACTGACAAGCTGTCCCAAGGGCCATCGGCCGCTTTTGTGTGACCATTAACGGGAGTGGACATATTACATGCTCAACGGAACACGGTAAATTCTGGATGTTGTGAACTTCAAAGGATATAGATAAGGCCAAGACTTCTTTTCCGCAGGGTTCGCTAATTGCTGAAATAGCAAACCACAGCTTTACATTTTCACCTATCTGCGTATCGAATGCGTGGCGTTGCAATGTTGACTGAGGGCGGCATGATTGATAACTGTTACGTACTTGAAGAAACAACTGCAAATCAATCCATTCCAGCACTGCATGAGAATGAAATCAATGTGAGAGCGGCAGCATTGTTACGCGACAATCAGCAGAATAGGTACAGTGATTCGTCAGCGAAAGCACGCGCCTCGAGGACTAAAACTTCTCTTTTCTTTCGTAAAAAGAAACACTCGGAAAGGTTGGTCGTATGAAACAGGATAAACGAACAAGTATTAACGTCATGACATTCACGCAGTAAAAAAACAATCACACAAAGCAGAGGCGGAAATAGTGAGACGGCGGCGGACAGAAGAAGCAGTTGACGTGATGGAGGAACTTTGGTGCAAGACTCGAATGAAGAAGTTTGATAGGAACGAGTGACCTGCCAAGACACAACACGAAAAGATGAAGAGCCGCTGCAGTTGCGCCATAAACAACAAAACACCAGCTTCTTCAGACGTTATGCAAAGCAATCTACTTTAGTAAAAAAGCAATCCCAAGGCCAAAGTTTTGAGGAGATTTCAAAAGAGGGCAGCAATTTTCCGTTTGTATTACATCACACAAACACTTCCACTTGAAGGAGTGTAGGCACGATTGCGCATCCACTCGCCTGAATATCGAGGTTTTCCCTTGGCTATGAAACCATCCAAATAATACAAAATACCCCCAAACATCTCACCTTTAGAACTTGAAACTTAGTGGCTCTCGGCACTTGACGATTGCAACATCTGAAAGAAAAACACGACGTTTCTTAAGCGAGGCACTGCTTTAATATTTAGGCAGAAATCAACGTAACGTATCTGACAAAATTGGAGGCAGAAAGTGCAGTGATTTTACTCGCGTGTCATTAGCAGCAGTGGTGTAACTGACGAGGGTTAGGTATGCGAACCGCCGCGCTCGCAAGCTAAATGTGAAAACCGGGCCCCCACTATCTCGGTATTTAGTATTCTTTTGGTTTTCAGATTAGGTCCTGCAGGCGTACTGTGTGAACGCGAGATATTTGCTGTAACTTTCGCAGCGTCACAATTTGCACAGGCTAAAATTTTGATTTAAGCGCAGACAGTTTCAATCACCGTTTTGTAACACTTCTTAAATGTTCCCTCAATCAAAAAATCAACCTGCTATTAACTTCCTAATTTCCGCACCTGATACATGGACTTCTGCAATGCTTGCTGCAACAAATTTTGTTTCAGCTTTCTTTCCTCGTCAGGTTCAGTGTGTTCCGATGCGCTGTCTTGAGCCATCTGCAAATGCAATAGCTTGGTGATAAACAGGGTCAACCACCCACTCCTCAATTTGCGTCTCATCAAAGTAAATGTATTGGCGCCATCAAACGTATACTTTTCTGCTACGGCCACGTTTGTATCCTCGTGTTCTTTCAAGTGCTTCTGTGTTCCTTCTTACTGCGATGCATGCATGTCTTGTGAGTTGCGTATGTGAGTTGCGTATGGGAGTGTGAAGACGTTATACAATATATCATGTCAGCTGCATGAATTTCAAGGCAATAGATGGGCAGCAAACCAAGGTAAAAAAAACTTTAAATGGACATACCACGTACATTTAGCGTCGTTATAAAAGGAGTTTTTCAAACAAGGCGAATGCTCGAGGTTTCTAACGTTTTCAGTTGCGCAAAAGCATAACTGCTTCCCCCTATCTTTTCGTGCTCACGAAAGATCACGCTCTGGCTAAGCCTGCAAGCAACTATCTAGCTTGACTTACAAATAAACTGCGAAGCATTTTGTTTTGTAATAACGTAAATTCCAACTGCATTTTCCGGAACCTCTCGAACATACAGAAAAGCTGTCGGGTGACAACTTCTGTGAAATTAGAGAGCGAAGGTACAAAGAAAAAATTGGAAAATACTTCTTGCCTTCAAACAGTTTACCTGTTACCATGCAGTAGCATGAAGTAAATCAAAATACTGACATTTCGCTTCACGTCTTATATTATGCTATGGACGCTCTCGTACCTGGTGCTGAGCAGCTATAAATTGCTGCAAAGCTTGTTGATACTGCTGCAGAGCAAGAGGGGAAGAAGTAACGGAGGAATTTTGGGAGATGGACGTAGCAGGTGCTTCATCTGCAAAGACCACTCAACATGTTAGTGGATCCTTCAAAAATCATTCGTGCGGATCGGACACGCATGACTGAATTCCAAGATATCAAGCAGCAACATTCGTCGCAGCTCACGCTGTAGATCTACAGTGGATTGCTTTTAAACTAGGTAGCCGAATGAATGTAAGCACCAAGAACAGTGACTCTGGGTGTTGGCATAAAATGTACAGAGCGCGATGATTTTTGAGAAAAGACAAAGAAAATTTTGCTACAGTAGCTCGGCTGCCTTATCACAATTTACAGTAAAGATAAGTATTGCAAATTGTTTTTTTTCACGCTAACAGGCAACAAATTTATAAAACCTTACTTTTGTTTTTCTCTTCAACTTGCACGCCACTGTCGACGCAGGAGCGTCGCGGCGACGTTCTTCCGTTCTCCCCGCCAAAGCTTCCACCGCCGACTCGACCAAGCGTGAACGTCACGTGACCATTTACAAGGGCGTCACTGGTCGAAGGTGATGAGCTGCGTCGCCGAGGAGAGACGTTGTAACATGCGTCGCCCTGATTGGAGGCGTCCGAGCTGTCGCATGACGACGCGGGGCTATTGTGTGCGAAGCCTGAAACCGAAAAAATGACGATGGAGGAGCAGCAAAAACCAAACAACTTCGTTGAAAATCTCATTCAGTACCCCAAAGAAAATATATTTACGTATATTTCGGTCTATTTTCCAAACGCCGCGTTAGGAGTAATCTGTAGCAAACGTTTCTTTCGATAGTGGCTCGCAGAATTAAGTCGAGACTCCCTTTTACCTGTACTCGACTCGAACTCGAGCGTTTTCATCAACTGCTGCAAATGCTCCCGTGAAAATCGGTGTTCGCGAGCGTTCTGTTCCGAAGTGAAGCGCACCGCAGGAAAGCACACGTCGCACTCGTTACCGCAGCCCCTGCCAAAGCAGCAGTAAAGATCTCACGCTTCGTGTGAACAACTTTTCATACGAAATCTTGGTATTTGGCATTTAGACAAGTAAATAAGCAACGACTTTTCGGAGTAAGTAATGAAAATATAAACTTACGTAAAGTTTTTAGCGATTTAATTGATATTTTTGAACTTGCAACCAAGACGCTTTTGATTCGTTTACTTGCCACAAAAGGGGGATTGTTGAAAAAATGTCGGCAAAACAGTTACTATTGGAATAGCTCTTACAAATAAACAAAATCTTCCAGTTATCATATAACGTAAGCGTCAAGCATAACTTACTCCACATATCTTTCTTCGTGTGTCTCTGAGTCGGGGACACCACCTTCTTTACTTTGCCTTTTCTTTTCCTTGGCACGTGCGTTCTGGAACCAGACCTAAGAAATCGCAGCATTTCTACATCTAAACGAAGTCATCAAAACAGCAGCAGCTCAACCTTTTTCTTCAATTTACCGAATCAGACGGACCACAGCGAGGTACCAAGTTGCACAAAGCCAGGGGGATAGTACGTCGACTTAGAAGCGGATGATTATATACAATTATATACAAACAAGCCAGAAAACCAGCAGAGCTAATTAAGACCGGCGTTAATTGTTTCAAAACCGCCTTAAACGCGTAACTTTTACACGAAAAGCTTTGTCAAAATCCGTGTTTAAAAAAAGTACTGCGTAAATGTTAAATAATTTACTTGAAAACCATTTCAGCACATTCTGACCAAACAAGCTGAGCACCCACCTGTACGACACGCTTCGCCAAGCCAACTTCCAACCCAACTGATTCACATTCATTCAGCGTAGGAGTCTTGCAATAGCGGTAGCAACTCTTGAGCGCTTTCACTTGAGTGGCACTCATCTGAGTTCGAAACCGCTTAGCTGCACCATTTGCAGAATCTGTTTCAATAGAGTTATTTTGCAACGTTTGCTTCGACCACACTGTTACGAAAACCACCGTTTGACGTGACGTTACAAAAGGCGAAAAAACTAAAGTTTTCAAAGAACGATTACTTCACCCAGCAGCGAAGCCAACACAAAATTTGGGGGGGGGCAAAACGTTTGACTTAGGAAAGCGAGCAATAGTATTTTCGTTTGGGACGCCGCTTCTCAAAGCACAAAATGACTAGATATCCGAACAATTTGGGGGAGCATGGTCCCCTGGCTACGCCTATGACTTCACCATTGCACGCGTAATAATTCAGTAAGTTTGAACGCCATTTCTGACGATTCGCCATCTTTAACAGGTTTTTTTGTTGTCAACTCTTTTCAGTTTTGTTCATGTGGCCATTATTTTATTCACTCTTTGCTACTAGTTCAATTATAAGCAAATGTAAGTGTTTCGCCAAAGCACTGCCAATGATTTATTGAACTTTTAAGCTCCCAGTAACAAAACACTTTTGTGCAACACCGCCATTACCTCGGTTTAAAGGCGGGCTTCCCGGTACAACGTTGGCAGATGACAGAGCTGGTTGCTTGGCAACTGACGCGAAGCTAACGTCCGGATATCCTGTCCTTACAAACGGGAGAGAATCGGTTATGGCAGTCGAATGAACGGAAGCATCAACGCTGTTTGCAGCAGGTGACATGGGAATAGACGACAGGCTACGAGCAGCTTCCTCCGAACACGCCCGATCAACACAGGAGCCAAGATCGAGTATGGAATGAGATGGTCTGTGCCCTGCAGCGCCGTTTGCGGCAGCTTTGATTACCGAACTTGAACCACCAGATGTCATCGCTGCCTGCATTCTAGGATGAGGTTTTTGAGCAGCTGGCTCTTTTTCAGTCAAATTTTGAGGAAACAATGTCGGGAGGTGCTTCGGAGCCTCTGTTGTTGAATGGCGACTGATGACACTGTTTTTTCTCGATGCAGACGACAAACTTTCGGTTGATAGACGAGGTGAAAAGCTGGTGTTCACGTCTTTTGGTCCCGCATCTTAACAAAAATGCTAGACGTTTAAACAACATTTCAAGTATCGCCAACTTATAAGTAAACCTCCAAAATTTAACCCATCGCAAGAATCGTTATGTCAAAAAAGTTTTACTTGTTGCAAGACACTTTCGTTCGTCTTACCTGACGTAGCAACAGGCGACATTCCATCAAGCCTCGAAGCATTTAGCAGCTTAACAGCCATGGAGTTGTCTTGTACTTTTGAAAAATTTGTTTTGTTCTCTTGCTTTGTAGCGTCTGAAGCTGGCAGCAATGACCCCTTTACACTAAGTTTTGCCTGAAATGTTCGACAGGTGAATTACAGCTTTGAAAATAAAAAACACTACGCAACAGGAAGCTATTAGAGACAGCTTGGTGAACCAGCAGCAGTGGCAAATGACAAGGAAAAAAACGCAACGCAAAATTCGTTTCATTTCGTGCCTTTTAAGTGGGTATATGAGTGGAAAGGACGAGCGCAATAGCTGGAACCAGTTTTACTGCAACAACCATGCCGTAAAGTTTATTTACAAAAATGTTCTATAAACCCATAATTTCTTTCAAATACAAGAAAAATTTGCTTGAGCCAAAAGTCGCAAACTTTACATTGGTACATTGGAACGATGCAGATGAATCAAAAGTAAATAAGCAAATAAAGAATTTACCTTTTTCTCAGGGGGAGACACATTTATAGAAGAATCCGCCTGTTCCGCCGCCTGGTCAGCATGCTTGTTTTGAATGTGGGCATCCAACTCGACCTTGCTTCTGAACAACATGCGGCAGAGTTGACAGTATTTGTGCTGCACCATCTGCCCGCTTACACACCGAGCAACCGATGACCTGAATTGACCTTTGCGCTCCCTTGCTCTGGTGTTCTGGAACCAGACCTGCAAAAAGTCGAAGAAAAGTTTGTAAAACCGCTGTTCCGCTTAGTGCTGCACGGTAGCATGCAAAATAAGCACGATAAGTACGTAGTTTGACGCCGGTTTCGCTTTCAAGAGCACACTGCAAAATTTTTTTGCACAAACAATTACATAACACATCGAAAGTGGCATTTCGTTGAGCAAACTTTTCCGCACAGGAACTAGAAGCTGATTTTTTTTCTTGGTTTTGGCTTTGATTTAATATTTTTTCGAACTGCTTGATGCCATTTTTATAAGACATTTTCACATTTTCTAAATGTGAGCAGAATTATGCTGCACAGCGTTATCAGCTATGGCCAGCATTCGATCAAAGCGTAAAGAAACATCGTTATGAACTGGCAGTTGTCTGACAAACTAGACTAGAATGACACTGACGTACCTGAACGACGCGTTTTTTCAATCCAACCACTTCCGATATTTGTTCGATGATCTTTCTGCTGGGACTGGAATCGATCAGATATTGCTTGTAAAGGAACTCGAGTTGTTCCGGTGTAATCGTCGTTCTCAGTCGTTTCGGATCTTTTTGAGCGCCCTGGCTTTCTTTGTCGTCCAAAGATGACCCTGTACGACATGTGTCAACGCCCTTGTTAAAATAAGTGGTGTTTTAGGTTCCAAACACACAACTACAAAAAAGACGAACAAATAGACATAAAACATGAGAATTGCGTTTGTGGTATGACATTTGCAAACATGACAAACACACTTTCCGATCGCAAAGCCAACAAACCTTTGGAACGGTAGCCTGAGTTTTGCGACGAACTGGAGGATGTCGGTGATGAGCTGATTTTTCTCTTGCTTGCGATGTTCATTGATTGATTAGCCATGGTGGAGAGCGAAGTCGGAGACTTGTTATTCTGAAAGACTGTCTTACTGAAGTCTCCAGGAGCATTCCAGTTCGTTGCAGTTTCCCACAGCGGTGCGGCATCACCGGTATTGGCAAAACCATTGTCGTCTTTCTGAAACGACACTTGTTGCTTTTCAGTGGTTCCCAGTTGTTTTTCGCCCACCTGGCTTGTGTTTCCAATCAAGTTTTGCATGTACATCATNCCGTACTGACCGAAGACGGACGCCATATTTGCCGCTAGATGCGCCTGGTGNTGTTTCTGCCACAGCTCGGCTGATGTGAAAGTGGCGTCGCACATCTGACAAGGAAACCCGGCTTCCTGTTTTTCCTCTTCCTCCGTTTTTGACTCGCCACGTCTTGTAATGGCCTTACTCACTTCGGTCAAAGCACGGCGTGCCAGGTCTTCAACAGCTGGCGCATCGGTCTGAGTGAGCATCCGGGCCTTCGTAATCGCATCGGCCGTTGCAGGAGATGAAGTGCGGCCTGCTGGCTCTGCATAGGCGGTCTCTTGTTGGGATTGCTGCTGTTGCTGCTGCTCCAAAGTTTTTCGAGCCTTCTGTCTGGCGTTTTGAAACCAAACAACGATAACGCGAGTGCTGAGATTCAGACATTGCGACAGCTTGTCGAGGTCGTCGTCCTTAGGATAAGCGTTGCGGTCGAAGAACTCTTGCAAGACTTGTAGCTGATAATCGGTGAACCGTGTCCTCGGAGTACGTCGGCAGGAGGCGGATTGTGATGTCATAAAAGATGTACCATCGCTTGAGGAATTTTCCGAGAAGTATGCATCTCTTGCACTGCCATCTAGAGTAGATTGTTGTACGCCGTAAGTGAGCGAAGGTAAGCTCGTAGCACTGGAGACAAACTCGTTATCATTGTTCGGCTTAGCGCCGTCCTGTGACAACAATCGACCGACAGAACGGCCACCAGAGAGAGACGAAGATCCTGAAAAAAGCGCCGAATGGATGTTTGAGATCGGGGTGGAAAGTCTTTGCGAAGGTTCGCTCTTGGGCTGAACAACGGGGCTGGAGGAACTATGGTACTCCCCCGTAAAGACCGAGCGCGTCACGTCTTGCGGAATCCGCGAACATACAGGAGACACAATTACAGGCGATATACGATTCTCTTTGCCTGTGACGTTCGCTGTCTCTTCAGATTCCCCCAACACCGCTTCTTTCTTCACCTTAACAGGCTCACCTTCCGCTCTCCGGCTATCCGGTGACTTTTTGTACACGTCGTCGAGGGACGTTGTAGGCGGAATATTGAAATTATACGGCGAATCTTTGGAGCGCTGTCGCTCCTTGAACAGAGTGTTGCGGAACCAGTGCTTGATCACTTTCGGGGGCAAAGCAGTGAGGGAGGCCATCTGGTCGATTTGATCTTCGCTCGGAGAATTGTTGATGTCGAAATTCGCTCGCAGCACTTTCAGTTGCTCATCAGTGATGCGCGTGCGTGGTCTCTTCACGGGCATATCCATGGCAACGGCGTGCGACTGGGGTGTCGGGGTCGCGTGCCCGGGAGCGTCCTTTTGCAGGAAGCGATCCACATTAGGTGTGACCCCCAAAACTTGTGGTGCAAGAGACGGGAAAAGCTTCGACACCGGAAAATTGGGTTCGCTATGCTGCATGGGCAAAACGCCGCCAGCCAAGTTGACCTGCTGCATTTGTTGCACGGCAGCTGCATTGGCTAACAGCTGAAAAGGGCTTAAACCAAGAGATTGGGACTGAGCCTGCAACAAAGCAGAATAGAGGTTCATTTGCGAGAACATGTTCGGTTGCAAGGGGTTGTTTAAGTATAGCTGGTTGTCAACAAAGTTCTTTTGGACATCAGGCATGTTCGATTGCGCATTAAGCAGTGCTTTAATCAGCAGCTGTTGCTGATACTGCTGCGGCAGGTCATTCGATTCCATGGGTTCATCCCGAACAGGCGATTCACTGCTGCTCTGCTGGAGATCGGGTTCGATTCCCCGCCGGGGCAGAGTTTCGGGGCTGTTTTTCGGCAAACCGTCTGCGGACGGTTTATCGATTACTTTGTCGCGAAGCTTGTCGCTGTAAACCGAAGCAACCTTCTGAATTTTCTGTGTTGGAACGCAGACGCCGTGCATCACCTCCTCGTGCGCTTTCAGAATCCAGAGTCCAGTGAATTCCTTGCCGCAGTGGCGACACGCGAGGTCTGCGTCGCCACCGTCCTGAACGTTTTTTTCTTCCACTGCAAGATCCTGTTTCTCGTTCATTTTCTCCGACCCAGCGTTGTGCACCGCCGAGTTAGCCGGCTGGGGAACCTCCAACTTGGGCTCATCGCTTTCAAGACTTTCGGTTTCCGGCGTTGGATTTGACGAATGGGAAGGTTTCGCGTCGCGATCGCCTTTCCACGATCTTGCTTTTGTGCGGTTTTCTGAGCTTCTGTTCTCGACATAGTGCAGGGCTTGCTCCAGACCGTACCGGCTCAGGAGGTCTTCGCACGCTCGGCTTCGCGAACCGTCCACAACCGGACAGGACCGGATTCGGGTTCGCTTTGGTTTCGACGCTTCGATGAACTTCGCCGTTTCCGAGCTACTCGGCGGAGGACTACTTTCGTTGCACACTGCCGCGATATTCGGACAGGACCTGGAAGTTGCCACTGCCAGTGCTAATGGCTCTGGCGAAAGAATATTTTCTGTCTCTTGGGCTTGCAAGCGAGTTGGCAGCACTGCATCTTTGCTCGAATCGCTCGGAGATGCATTCCCAGCTTGGCCATCATTAGTCTTCTCCTTCATATCTCGGACGTGGGTCTGACTAGCAGCGCCAAGCTCGTTGTTAGTCAAATCGCAACCAGCTTCGGGAACTCTGCTGACACCTGAAAATTGCGACATTAATTATCGTTTGCGTACGTTTTCTGCATCTTTTTTTAGAATATTGAAGGCGAAAATCTGCAAGCAAAGGCTGTTTCAATGCCAGAAGCGATCAGGTTGGTCGACAACGTGTTTATAGGACATAACAACAATGAGATAATGTTGCCTCATGGCTCAGGCTCATGTATGAGTGAAGGCCTGATAAGTGAATTCAAACTTTGTCTATTTAGCGCGAAACAGCAACCACTATTGTTCTTTTCATTACATCATAATGACATTTTCGGGTTCGCAGCAACCGCTAAGCTTTCTCTGTTGCAAGAAGCAGTTCTGCGTTTTTGCTGAAGTCAAGAATTGCAATCCATGTTGGTTGCGGGAATCAGCAGCTTACAGCGCATATAAAGCGTTCCGGATCATGCACCGTGACCGTCTCTTTTTATGTCGTAAACAAAGGGGCCGAGGAAGCGAAACCATTGGGCAGCCTGGTATTAGTGTAAGAAATCGAGGACTTTGCCGTTAACATATATTTTTGCTATTAAGTACAACGCCAACGCACATTACCTTCGGATTTCGCAGGTGTAGCGAGTTCATCATTCTTCCCAGGAAGCTGCATGGCAGACATAAATAGGTTAAGTCCGGTAGTTTGGAACTTGCTATAGAGCTTATCTGTGAATTACGCATTATTGCTGGGTGGCCTTTTTGCTTGACACAAACGATTCGAAAAATTTTTTCTGGTATTTAGGCAAGCACTCGTTGTACAGGCGTGTGTGAGCTTCAAATTGCCAGGCGGGCGGAGCCAAATACATTTCTCTTCTATTCGACGCCATTTTTCTGCACGAGTGGACCCAATCGGGGCAAAATAGCGAGCTTAATTTTGTGGGAGACGCTTTGCAGTGCGCAACCAAACTCTTCGAAATGACTGGCTCTTGATTTATTGCTAGCTACACGAAAAACTGCGGCTTATGGAATAACAGCATATAGGCACGCAACTCAACATGACCACTGGTACGTACCGTATCATCAGCACATTCGCGTGATGCTTTGGTCGCGTCCGGTTGGAAGGGACCTTTTATGGAAGCCGAGTTAATTTTCTCAAGTTTGGCAGTCGGCTCATGTTGCATCTGCCGGGCATAATGATAGCAGTTACAACCAGGCAGGTAAATCCCTTAAAACCTTGGACAAAACGCTTAAACAGTCAGCTATCAAGCCCGAAATTACGAGTCGAAAGCTCACTTTGCGTTTCCTTGCATCATACCTGGCTGACAGTCACATTTTCCGTTTCCATTGCGTTCTCAGGGTCTTTGTTAGGCCTTCCGCTGTTTTTTCTAGAATCCTTCGTCACACCTGCCCAAGAGTAACAGCTTCAGTGAAGGCCGTATAAGCGATCCAGTGAACAAACTACATTTACCGATTTTGTTTTAGACAATTGTAGATTATAAACACGTTAATAGTGGAGTGCATGACAGTGCTAAGAAGACTTGCATGGTAAAACGATTAAGACTTGAGCCAAATTATATCTAGCGCGTACAGTGGTGTACCTGGTACGAAATCAAACAGTGACCTTACAACTCTTGATGCCAGAAGCAATACAGGTCAGAAAGCACACATATAAGTACAAAAATGTCAGTTGAAAGGTTTGAGCACGCTAGTGAACGTGTATGCCTGCCTAGAAGTCATATTTCTGTAAACACATAACTCGTACATTTTCACACAAAACCAAAAGTAGTGCCCGCAACAGGATGACTACAACCACCAGACAGAAGCTTTCGTAGCTGACTGCAGTATATTTTAGAAGATAAAGTTGGAAGATGCGCCGAACAAAGCTTAATTGAAAAACCAGATGTGTTGTCAGCACATATGAAAGTTTGTTGGTAAATGCTATATGCAGCTACAGATCGGCGAGAGAACCGGCAACGTTATTTTAATTTTTTTGGCAAATGTTATTCGGTTTTGGTGCCAAATGACCGTTACAGGCTTTGGGCATTTTGGATGATCTCGTAACGACCCTCCTCGAGACAAAGTGTTTTTTTAGACTTCCGAAAAAAAGCATCCGAAAACCTCGCGAAAACGCACATGGGTTTAATTTACCCAGCGTGAGCTCTAAATCTCTTGCGTTGCTGCCTGCGTTTAAATACCCGACGCATTTTACCTGCAGATGGACTTTCTTTTTCCTGCTGTAACTCGTCAGATCTGGGAATGGCAAGCTTGTGGAAGTGGACAAGGTGGAGATGCAGTTGCATCGGGTCGTGGAAAAGATCCTTGGATGAAGCAAAATTTTTTTCTTTGCAAAGAGTGTATCAAAAGGGCCAACAGTACATCACGCAGTACTCGGTCCGTAAATACCACATGTCATCAGGCCGAGAATGTTTTTAGGTAAATTACAAGCAATCAGTACACGTCGCACTGGCAAGATTGCTTCAAAGCGGAACAAGGCCAAACCCCGCATCAACCAACTCAAATCAACTTATTCGACAAAACCGACGCTTCACCCACCTGACAGAGAGGGCAGTGTGAAGGAGGTTGGGCGCTGTGTTGCGTCATAGTGTGCATTCGCAACTTTTCAGCGTCGTCGGTGAGGTATGTGCAGAATTGACAGCTGCGCTCCTGCGAATGAAACTTTGCTAAAACATTTGAGATGAAAGGACTTGTTTGGAACGAGGATATAATATATCACGTGGCAGAGATTGAGAATTTAAATACGCACAGTTTTAATAAAACGACTGTTGTTCCATCTTCATTACTTTTGATGTACGTTTGATGTTTCAACTCGCACAAATTGACGGACAATACATAACCGACAGATCAGCATCGTTTTAGAGCGAAAACAGACAAAGCTCTTATAGGTGCTTTTTGTTTGACTGGCAAAGTCAAGAATTTCGCCATTCGCCTGCTTGTTCCAAAACTAATTACACTGCACAGATTGTAAGACTTCCTTCAGTTCTTCAGCTACCTTTTTGCTTGCGACATCTGATTCATTCTGGCCAACAACTTGTGCCTCATCTCGAGCAGATAAAGTGTCGTCACCTGCGTGAAGATACCAGCGTCCTGTTAATTATTCAATGTCGCAGTTGCTGACGTCGTACGAATGATATACAGATAATGTTAATTCGCCCTTTCCATTCACCTTCGACTTCGACAGAAAGTACGTCCCGCAGCGACGTCATCGCCGGGTTATTGTGACGTTGCAGTTGAATACGGTGCTCCTCGGTTTGCATATGACGGACCATTTCAACGACGTGCTGTGAGAATTACAAAACGTTAACATTAGATACGTTTTGGCTTTCTCTTGTCGTCAAGCATGTCAACATGCTTAGTTCATCCCGGTCATTGAAATTTGAATGCATGCGCATTGCACGTGCAAACTCGACGGACTTTCAGGAGAGCAATTCGCTTGGGGTGAGTTTGCACAACATAAAAGAAGTATACCAACCAACAGGCTTGCAACCAGAGCGGGGCAACTTAGCAATCCCCCGGCCCTCGAAATTTTCGAAAACATTTTGAAAGCGCCTAAAATGTTTTAGTTGCTATGCAAAACAACAAGTTGCAATCGTTTTGCTATCCCCCGAAATTTTCAGCTGGTTGCGCCCCTGACAGCAAATTGGAAAAAAAAAAAAAGAAAAAAAAAACCTCTGCTCACAACAATCTGATCGAGAACACACAGCAGACCTTCATTCAACAGATATATTTTTGAGTCGGGGAGCCAGGCATCTGCGTTCTTTAAAACAACGCAAGCCATCACCATGCAAACAGCGAAACTTACTCTTGCACTGAAGTACGAGCACGCCAGGCACTTCAGGCGGAGCTTGAGTCTATCTACCTTCATCTCCCTCCGCAGCGCATCTCTGCGACTTTCAAGCAACGAGTGCAAGAACTGCAACATATCAAAGTAAATAATCAAAATGGTTGTGGTGGGTTCCGCACCGATCACGACTCGGCAACAGAACGCCAAATAGTCTTTAACAACGAACGAAGTACAGTTGTGCACTTTCCAGCCCGATCTGGATGTTTTTTCGGCTGTTGTTGTTCAAAAACCACACAAAAAACACATGTGTTCACAAAAATCACGATCTTTGGCTGCTTCGCAACTAGTTGGCACAGAGAAGTATACAGTTCCTCCAGGAGGATATGTTCAGTTTATCGTTTGAGAGTGATAGGACGTAAACTGCCGCACCTGACAAACCGTCCTAACTCCCTGATGCTGCTCAGAGGCGCAGTGCTGCTTCAATTTGTCGACGCTGTGGGTAACGAATTGGCAAGGGTTGCATGCAACGCTCTGCAACAAAAAGATTTGGCAACACTGGAAACAACCTTCTACGGAAAACGCTCGGCACTCATTGTGCATGGGAAAAATCCACGCAGTCAGCTATGGGTTATATTTCAGAAAGAAGTTTAATCAGGAAAAAACTCACAGATTTCGGTTTCAGTTCTTTCACACACACGTAGATATATCACCAAGGTATTCGCACTTACCCGGCCCCGGGACAGTAGCCTAGCTAACCCAAAAATTTGGGGGAGGCAAATATTTTGACTTTATAAACGAGTAACAGTGTTTTGTTTGGGTCACCACCTCTCAAAGCACAAAACGACGAGATATGCTAGAAATTTGGGGAGCCGTGGTCCCCTTGACCCTCTAATTAGCTACGCCTATGCCCAGGGAAACGAAGCCTAAAAAGATCATGTTAAGAACAGTAAGCGTCTTAGTTTAAGCGAAGACTTCCATCATGCGTTCAATACGCCAAAGTTTTTAACTCACCTGGGTTATGTTGCCATTGATCACGTGACTAATCATCCAATCACTGCACGCCCCACCTTCTTTGACGTGCGCAATCAAATTGAGCTTGTTGGTGTGTTTCTCCGTCTTGCAGTGCAAGTTGAAGTTTGTTTTTAACTGCGAAGAAACAGCAAGGGTTGTTTTCGACTAACGCTCCTGCGCGCAAAAAAAACAACTGTAACTAAAATTTGAGTCGCAGAAATAACGTCCTTTAGATCCAACCGACCAAAACGCGAGACTCAGTCCAAGTCTATTATTGACTCAACGAGCAGCCAAGAGGCGTTTCATTACTGAGTCGAATTAGTCCGACAAACACCTGCCTAACGATGTACTTTGGCTTTTAATTGCTGTGGCAAAAATAGCAAAGGAAGGCTTCAGTAATCCACGGCCAACCTGAGCAAAACCGCAGAAATTCGCGATCGCTGCGAAAATTGTCCGAAGTCTGATGCTTGTTGCCATGGAGAGGAAGGACCTCACGACGCCCGAAAAATACCGTCTTGTCTAGACGGTCGCGTTTTCTGCCAGTATTGCATAATGTTCTCGAACCTTTCTAACCTCGACCGCAGCATAATTGCCGCGACAGAGCAACAGCCGAAACGCGGCGGAAACAGTAATCAGCGCACCAATTAAACTAAGTTTTCAAGTTCGCGGTCGCTGTAAGTCTTGGCGATAGTGGTTGGTCGGCAGGTGTTTCATTAGCAACCCGCGCGGAAACTGATGGTTCGTGAAAAAGCGCGGCGGTCCCGCACGCTTCACGCCGTAGTGCGCGACACGAAGCAACACGAGTTTTTACGCACCGCCCAATGAGAGCGTTGCTCCGTTGTTTTTGCGACAGTTCGGGAGATAAGAGGGACTGTGTTTGGTATTTTGCATCTCTGATGTCTCGCAACGAAAAGCTTAATAGCTCTGCGCAGTAAACTTCTATGGGCAGAAAAACTGCTATAAAATAACCCAATCTTTTCCGCTGATCACCACGTTTTTCACACAACTAAGTTTTCGTTCGGCGAACCGCTTACATAAGAGAGAAGAGGACCAGTGGCATATCGCAAACTGAGGTTAAAATTGCCGTCGGTATGAGAAAACGCAGGACAACGCAAGGGCGTGACAAACACCAATTAAGAGGTACCTCCACGATGTTGACACTTGTCATGGGCACGCTGTGGCGGCGATGCTTGGATTCCTCACGCCGTCACGAAGTTACCAGTGTCGTTACACTTAAAATGCGCTTTCTGTTTCGGCCTTCAACCCCGATGGTCAATTAGCGGGGCGTAAACAAAGAGCCGATTGTGACGAAGGAGTGCAATTAGAGTGAGACTAGCGGACCCGCTTAATTAAGTCGTGAAGTGTAACTTGATGCTAGGGCGAGCCCTGGCTTGCAAGAAATAATGTGCCGGAAAATTTGCTCCGACGTTATAGGCCCTGACTACGTTTCTAGTAACCATACAAAAGCGATCAGACAATGTGCGCCACTGGCTGCAAGCCAGCTACACTTCAGACAAGGTTGCGAAATAAGTAATGAACAGACAGCATTCCATTCTACAAGCGTGCAGAACACACATTCAGCAGTTTATGGAACGCACAGCAACACGACTGACGTTTAGTTCCGAATACGTATTTCCAATTCAAAACTGCTCAAGTTGAACCTCCTACCCTGTACACCAATTTAAGAACTTGGCAATACGAAGATTCGTAGAGCACATTTGTTGTATAAATTTTAAGCAAGGGCAACTTCAAAACTGAGACCAGCATCTAAAAACAACTTCGTCGTGATGGTTTCGGTCGAAACTAAGGTTCCGTTGCCTTAATCCTCGCTAGTTCTCTGCCAGGTATTGCGCGGTCGACCTATTTGCGTCAGAATTCAAACTTCCTGTGACTAACGAGAAATCAACTGAAACGCTGAGCACCTACCCATCCGCTGTAAAAAAACAACAGGACCTTGTGGAACTGTCATTTGAATGTTTTGTCTGCGAAATTCTTCGGTGGGGTTCAACTCAGTGCTTTATTAAAACAGAATTACAAGCTGCGAACCTCCACTGCAGCCCTGCTTGGTGCGACGACCAAGCGACCTGCAAACAGGGAACCCACCACCTCTTGCAGGTGGTCCAACCTCATTCTCAGCGCAAATCGATCTTCAACCAAGCTATGCAGAAAAACATCGCAGTAGTCGCATTGTTTTGTGTAGTAACTGTCATCGTGGCGTTTATTGCGAATATTTCGTTGGAAACTAGTCACATTTTACTTTCTTCTTCACGATGCTAAAGAAACACACTTCAATTGAGGCGCTACATCCACCAAGAAAGTTCTCGAAAGCAGTTTTTTTGGACTCAATTTGTCTCGTCCGCTGATCGCTGCCCTTAGGATAAGAGCTAATCAGTTTAGGAAGTTCATAGTCCAAAGATAAAAGGGCGGTGGGCTTAATGTGACCTTCGATGATAAGTACTTTGTGTTATTTTTTACCAGATAAAACATAAACGCCATGGAATAATAGGTGAAGCAATGCAAAACCGACTGATTTTAAACTAATCAGATTGATGTCTATGAGCAAGCATTGATTGACCACTTCGTAGTTGCTTTTACGGACGCGATCGCGCCTGCAAATTCGATCTATTCCTCCATCAGCCAATTTTCTTAAAGCGCAACTTTTAATCAGTTTCAGTCAAAAACAAGGCAAAAAAGAAACGTGTCTTCGCTTAAGCAGGCCAACCAGCCGCGAACGCTTTTCTCGCTGATTGCGATTCTGCAAAGCCACTAATTTTGCGGGCGAGGTTCGATCGAGCCGAAGCAGACAAAAAAATTCAAGCTGTGTGTGTAACAACACGATGGCAATGTATCGGTGATGGCAACCACAGGACAATGCAATCGACAACAGAACTTTGGCGTTCCGTATCACAACATCACTGCATTTAAGCGCACAAATTATTGAATCATCGACGACGTAGGTCGTTGTTCGCCGATGACGTGAAGCAAAAGGCCGCGCAGATGGGTTAAAGCTGAAAACTGGATAATCCCATCCAGCGGAGGGCAACCGCCGGACCGTGGACCGCTATCTATCCGTGAAGCGTTGGCATTCGTCCGTGGCGGGGTAAATAGATGGTTTTATTTCATGAACAGCAACCGCACGACTTCCGTCTTATCCCAGTCACGACTTCCGCCTTATCCCAGTTCCGTCTCATGCAATTTGTCGTTTTGGTTACCTGCTGCCAATTTAATGTCTGCCAACCGCTAGAGCAAGTCCATGAAAAAGTATTGGCGTCTATGCAAATACTCCGCTGTGGGATGCGATTGCCGAACCATTATCTAATCACAGTGTTCCGCAACCACCTTTTGGTCTAATGCAGTGCTCCACAAACATTTTTTCGAATTCGTCTGCAACCGGAGGATCCGCGATGCAGAGCTTACTTTCTGGACTTACGCGTGAGAACTTCAAACCTTAAGCCGTTCTATTCCATCAAACCGCTGCATTGTTTTCATTTAAGCCTTTCGAGCGATTTCTCTGTCTAACGCGTAAGTAATCAGTTAAACGCTATGCCAAGATTGCTTCCTACGCAGCAGTGTAGTGCAGGAGAACGCCATCCTGCAGTCTTTGCTGAGGGGTGTACGGCGTCCCTTACTTTTTGATGTGGAACGATAGTAAACCACAAAGGTCACTAATTGCCATGATTGTCAAATGGCATTTGCCTTATTGATAAATTAGAGCGTTCCGCACTTCTTTTTTTAGCACTGAATGTCAGTTTGTGTGTGCAGCAAACACGGTTAATACTGTTACGAACCCTGTTATATGAGCCCAAAACAGGTTAACAAAAGCATGACGGAGGATAGCAGATACTGGTGCTGCAGTAAATGAGGCGTTCGCTTTACAGGGAATTTAGTCCAAATAGAAAGTCATCCCGTCGATACCCGCTCTAACGCCTTCCACTCAGTCACCACCTAAATGTCGGCCTATAATCCTGTGGCTCTTCTATTACCAGCAGAGCACAAACTAGCACGTAGTGCTGTTCTGGCAAATCGATTCAATCTCACAAGTAACGCGTAATAAGTACGCTGAATGTTGTGTTGCCGAAAATTTGACTGCACTGTATCTTTTCGGTCAGCCCAACTGATTCCAGGAATTGCCCACCTCGGAAAACTCCTCTGATAGTCCAGCTACCACATTGTCCTGTTAGGCAGTAGCAACGTTCACCGTGTATATTGACGCCCAAAGCATCGAAACGCGCATGAACGTCCGATTTACAGCTGCTGCAAACAGGGCCACCCAGTATGAAGTTATGGTTGCTGCAGTAAAACGAGGAAAGCTTTCCAGAACCGCCTATTACTTTGATTGCTCGTATCGAGTTGCCAATTATAATTTCCAGGCGGGTCGAATTGCGGCAGTGATTGGCAAAGCTGTGTCCAATGAAAAAGAGCGGGTACTTAAATACAAAAGTTACCGCATTTGCAAAAATGTATGGTAAAGTAACGTAAATGCCTTGGCCCAAACCTTTCCAGACATTTTCTTGGTTGGTGCAACGTGACAAAAAATAATGCCGCAACGTCTAGTCGGCTAAATGGTTCGAGAACTCCTTCTACATCAAGAGTTTCTGTACAGTCTACTCACCCCCGTGCTGTATTTGCACAATCGGCAGAAATAGCCGTCCGCCATTCGCGAAACCCATTCGCTATTGGTTGATTCGTTTGCCACTTCATTGTGACGCAACTTGCGAACATGCATGTCGAGGGTGGCAATGTCGTCGGTGCCGAAAACGCCGCAAATGTCGCACGAGAACATGCGGGATTTCGTCACTTCGCTGGGTATCTGGGAAAAAATGAGTTAGCGAACGACTATTCCATAAAAACAGGCTAAATTGTTGTAAAGCCTCCATTCTAAATCTCACCGATGGCGTATTTCGTGGACCGCCGCTGTCTTCTGAACCTTCGCTGCCCGCAGGAACGCCCGGCAAAAGTTGCTTCCAGAGTTGAAGTTGATTGCTCGCGGGCAAGAGGTTTGGATTTCGATCCTGGTCCATGTTGTTCAGCCGCTGTTGCAGAGACGAGGCCGCGGCTGCTGCCATGAGCAGTTGCTGGTATTGCTGGGCCAGTAGGATTTGCTGCTGCTGCGAAATTAGAAGCTGCTGCTGGAAGTACTCTGCCTGCGCCTTGCGCGCATTTTCTTGGTCGTCTGAACCAGGCAGAAGACGGGCCATGACTTCATTTGTCAGCTGATTTTGCTGGAGCGACTTCAGAGCGGACGCGTAGTATTCCATCAGTCCCTGTGGAGGGTGAGTGGCGTTGAGGTTGCGCGCCAGATCCATGATCTTGTCGTTTTGGTTACCTGTTTGAAAAACAAAACAGTCCTCTCCTGTTCAAGTGCGGTTCAAAACTGATCAGGAAAAGCTGTACTGTTTTGCCAGACCAGGTGAAAATACCATTCAAGTTTGATATCGAAATCAAAGAAGGGTATGGCTTTTGTGTTATAGCGGGACAACAATTCAAGTGTACTTTGAAAGTTTGCTTACACGTAAAAAGTTAGTCTGCCGAAGTTCATGCCCACAAAAACAGAAATATTTTTTGGTTTTACACATAAATCGCTTGTTCGATGTTACTGAACAAAGCAGTTACAAACTCCATTTCTTATTTTCACCAGTTTGGATGAACGTGCACTTAGTATTGCAACTGCCTGCACAGAAACACATGTTTGAAACTCTTAACGACACCTGACAAGCCCAGCGCTAACATCCCTCGAAGAAGGTTTTGCGGTCTGTTATAGGGTATCGACGTGGAATCGAACCTTCACCCTTTACCTTTGTTCTGACTCATTTGCTTCAAGCTCCGCTCCATCAAAGCCACATTCTGCTGATGCTTTTCGCTCGTGTTGTGAATTCGGAGATTTCGCGCAATCGCCGTCTCGTAGCCGCACACGTCACATCGCCACTTGTTGCCTCCTGATGACGTCACGCTCGATTCGCCCACCCTGCTTGAAGAGCGACGGCGCCTCTGTGTTGTTTTCTCGAATGTAGCGCCAACATAGCTCTCCGGAGATCGAACTCTCATTCGTTGGTTTTGTTGATGATGCTGGAAGAACGATGACACAAAATCAGCAAAGAGGGACACAGTCAAACTGGCAATTAGCCAGTCTATCAGGTGGAGTTCCTCCCTGATTTCGCGGCATCACTGAAGCGCCATTCAAAGGAACTAATGCCCGTTGAAATTATAACTAAACACCAAAAATCCACTTCAGGGCCAGAATCAAATTCAATACAAGCATCAAATTCCCCAAAAGTTATAACTTGCTGCCACTGAGTACATGCAAAACTAAGGGAGATGGACTTGTTCGCACATACTATTGTGAGAAGAAACGCGCGGTGCAGCAAACATTCCAGCAAGATTGACTCAACGCCTCCTAGAAGAGAAGCCTCGATTGACTTCGCTAGTTGACACTCCCATCGAATTTTGCTTTTGTGACATGCAGTGGCGATAGCAAGATGTTCAACTCACGTCGTTTTGTTGTGATGTCACAGAATCTGACTGACGAGGCGGAACAACGGTGCCAACGTCACTCCCGTTACGCAACCGTTCCTGATGCCTGTGTTGCAATGTCCGGGCGTTGTACAAGTGCTTGTCAGACTGCATATGAATGCTAAGATTGCCTTTGGTTGTCGTTGAATAGTTGCAAACGTTGCACTTGAACGGCTGTTGAAAAATGACTTCATTTAAACAGAGAAACTTGACTGTAAAGTGCTTTTTGCGATACTTGCGTATCTTACTTGTTTGACTTCGCTATGCCGTTTTGTTGTAATTTTTTTAATCGGAAATCAGTAAATGCAATCTAACCTCCGAGTTGTGTTTTCGTAACTATTGTAAGGTTTGCAATTTGCACACACGGCCATCACAAAAACTCTTCCTACATTTGAGCACCTTCAACAAGCCCATTTCTACAAAAACGCGCTAACAAAAGATGTCACCTCGCTCCCAACAGTGTGCTCCGGTGGCCGGCAAACTGTGGGCTTCGGCCCAAATATGGGCCGTTAAGTACTTTTTATTGGGCCGCGCAACACTTTCCGTTGTGGGCTGCGAGATATGTAAGAGCCACAGTCCTTTGCCGGTTGCGTGGGATAAAAATAGGCTACCGTAACAACCATGGAACATTGCTTGTTTGACGTTAACAAAGCATTGTCTTTGTCTTAATACAGTTCACAACATTAGCATAGTAGTGTTATGTAGCAGGCAACTGAACACAACACAAGTTCGAAACTGGGCCTTCCACAATTAAGTATGGGCCTTTAATTACGACTGAATGGGCGGTTTGGGCCATCATAACTAAAGTTCGGCGATCACTGGTGTACTCCTTCAGATGGAGTGGCTGAGCTCGAATCACCGTCTTTGAATTTTGGGCCTACGGAAATAGCATGCGGTTCTACGCAGTCAACTATAGTTGTTACTCACCTTGTATCCACACGAGTAGCTCTCACCGCGCGAAAGCCGCGGGTGGGGTTGGCCAGCATTGCAGTAGACGCAATCCATGGTGTCTTCCATGTGTTTCTCTTTCATGTGCGCTTCTAATGTTTGTCTGCAAAGCAAACACAAAAACATGAAGTTAGACGGGCCGATGAATTACGATTAGAACAATGAAAATCGCCTTGCTGATGTTGTGCGAAGCCTGCAGCATAGCGAAATACAAAGGCCATACGAACCTGTACTTGTAGTGCCAGTTGCATTTCGGGCACTTCAACGTCTTGCAAGAGTTTCGTGACTGGAAAATCATCGGGAAGACGGGGTCAACCGGGGTCGAGATAGCGCTCACTGGTGACTCATGCTGGTTCCTCGTTTCCTAATAAAATCGTGGAAAATCGGTTGAACTCCATGCACAAGCCGGTGCACAAGTGTTTGGCTGCTAATTCGGCGGGAACCATTCGATGTCATTTTGATTTTGTTTAAGAGTAAGTCAAAACCCAAGAAAATAAATATTTAAGTTAAAAAAATCGGTGCCGGTGTACGTGACGACATCCAAAGCACAACCGAGGCCAGAGGCGCACATTGCAGTCGCATTGTCCTCTGCAAAATCCTATCCGCAAACCAAGAGGGCGACTTACGGAAGGGGTAGGAAGCGGATTCGTTTCGGCGATGTCGTCGCTTGTACTTCTTTCTTCTTTCAGCAGCTTTCGACTCGGTTCCTCGTCAACTGAAGATAAGCTGACTTGCGGTGTCAACGTGCTCTGAAAATTGCAAGTCGCGTAAGTGCAGGACGCCAAACGAAAATTCGAGTATGACTTTTCATAACACCGAGTTCTCGAACGCAAGCAGCCAACAAGTCCGTCAAAGCTTGGATAACCCCATGCAGCACCTTGTCCAGGGGTAGACAAAGTTTTTGGCCGCATTGGTTTCTAAACAAATGACAGCGGCAGGATCGAGAGCACATGGATGGATTGTTTTGTGCGGACTAATGCAAGTGGCATGCAAAAAATGGCTTGGATTCATCAGCATAATTAGTTCAAGTTCAGCGGGCCGGATTAAAGAGCTTAACACATGCCTGAATTCTAGCCTATAGCGCGGCCCAAATCTGGATGGAAAAATATAGTTCGATTAGAACAATGGAATTCGAGTGAACTCTCTTTTGTTTATTCGCACTCATAACGTTAGAACTTACGAGGCTCATAATTTTTACTAGAATTACAAAACTGAACCACTGACGAAATAGAGGTGATCACCAGTACCACCGCCAGCTCAACACCCGGTGTCAAGCGAATTTCTTAACTCTGCGAAATTTCTGACTTATTATTGTATGTCAGTTATTTTGCTTCTCAGAGTAAAGGAATAAATTTGGAGATTAATATTTTGATGTCTGTTGTAACAATAAAAAGTTCTGGTTAGATCGTTAAATAGTCCACTTTGGGAATAACTAACGATTAAAAAATAACTGGCTTAAAACCCTAACCCTAAGTGCAAACCCCAAACCCCATTAATCAATTCTCAGCATGTTTGACATCGCAGTGAACAGCCACCGCTTACGAAATGCACGAACTGGAATATCACTCTGCGCATGCGCAGATGGCGTGAAATCAGCGATTTCGCAAGTGAAAAATTTCGTTTGACACCGGTAAAAAACATCTTTTTTAACTTGATTGCTTTGAGATATACAACAATATAGTTGACCTTCTTTCAAACTAGGTTAGTAGAGTTTCTGCAGAAATGTCTTAAGTTTAGAGAAAGATTTGATAGCCTTTAGCATAAAAGGGGAACAGAAGAAAAAAACAAGCAAAGATAGTCAATAGCAACAGTAGGTGCAATACATTCCCAGCTGCGTGTCAAACGTACTTGCATCGAGTCCCGTCTACTAGTTGGAGAAAAGTCTTTTGCCGAAATTCCGTGTGTATCGCTCATATCGCTGTCGACAGTTGACATTGAACGTACAACCATCGACGGGTGTGACGTTGGCAGCGAGGTGGCAAATTGCATAGGTGACGTCAGAGCGAAAGACATTGCTGCTGTGCTGGAGTCTTGAGTGCTGACCGCGCTTGGTGCCTTGGATAGATCCAATGCGACGTGGCTTTCATCCGAGGGCGATCTATCCTCCGTCAGTGAACGATTTTTCAGATCCGTAACGTTTTTCGATGATGCCACGGCGCTCAGTGTAGTACAGTCGTCATTGTCAGCAGTAACAGCAAACACTGGCTTCTCAAAGCTAGCAGAACAGCCTCTCACCTGCAGCATGCGAACACAAAGGAGTTATTCAAGTTGCTTTGTTTTGGGAAAGGAAGCCAGAAGCATTAGCGATCTACAGTGGGAAATTCCCCAACACGCAAATCAGAGGTGTCAGTGGTCCGAAACGAAAGCACAGTATTTCCACAACAGTCTTACGAAAAGTTGTGTATGAACTGCTTCCGCCGACAACAGGATCGTTTCAGAAACCTGTAGATCGTAGCCACGAGCTTTGGACAGTAAAGGACTGTCACCAACAAGTGACGTGAATGTCTGAGCTTGAAGACAGGCAACCAAACACACCTTTGCCTGGATCGGGTTCTGTTTTCGGTTATTTCCTTAGAGTTCAACCAATACGCCTCCTAAAACAGCACACTAGGTAAATGAGAGTCCTTCCACAAGGCGCATACAAGTGCTTTTCATTCATTATTCATTGGCGCGACATATTTGCTTAAAATTTAGCCCGACGTAATAGCGCTCGGGCACCAGAACATCCGGGCAAAGAAAATACGTTCACGGGCCCCTCCCACACCAACGATCGACTGTTCAAACCTTTTATCAAGCGTCAAGTTCACCGAAAGTTCAGAGCAGGATTTGAATGGAAAGGAAGCATCGTGTCTACCCGTATGACTTGTTCGCCTCTTCGACAATTACCTCAGCAACGTTACGCTGGGAAGAATCACGTCCAAAAAAACAACCCTGGTTGTAGTTTCTATTTTCCTTGTCGCGCACCAGCCACAATAGAATATGCTTGTGAACAAAAACCGCACTTGTTCTTCCCTGAACTTTTAATGGATCAAAACAGCCTGCAATTTCTTACTTTGAGGTTATACGAGGCACGAAAAGAGCCCGAATTTATCGTAGTTATAAAGTAAACTGTGCTTCGATCGCTCATTCGATAAGATCTTCATGCCAACTCACCCTGTATCTCACTAGTACACGAAAGCAACAAAGATCCTGCCAACACTCATCAATCCATTACATCTCGCACACAAATGCTTACCACGTACAATATACGCCGAACCAAAGCAAACTGTCGACCTAATTGGCGCAGCCTTCGTCTGCTTTGAAAACACACAGTACTCCGGCGAAGGGCCGCGACCCTCATTAAAACGACGAACGGTGGGGATGGCAGAAAAAGCTAATTAAAGAGACACGCACGACTGACTGCGGGGCCGAGATTCGACACGCTCAGTTGGCGCGCTATTAGCCGAAACGCAATCTGGACAAGAAACGAGCGAAAAGTCGCTTTTCTTAGCGCCGTTTCGCTGAAGCATCAAATTCCCGGCACTTTTTGCCTCGAACTGGACTTCACCACTGACAGGTGCAGAACAACAAAGATAATCTCTTGTCAACAGCAGGAAATCAAAGGAAAATTAGTGGTAACGAGATTTGACACTGCTGTGTCAGAGCGACTTCCGATGGTAAATACACGAAAGCGGCACAACGATTTCATTGTCGTTGCGATGCGCTGGCTGAAGTTCCAAATGATTTGCGAGAAATGTACGTGATAATTTTTTTGTTGTTGCAACGATTGCGTTGCAGCAACTGAGAGTAGTCGTTTACTAGGGGATTTTCATGGTGGCGCTGCGTTAGGCAGCTATCGAGTAAAATTACGGCAAAACAAGCCACCCTACGGCGCAAACTTGCAAAAAGTCTTAGCTGTTGAAACTTCATGCCCACAATTCTGAGTGAAAGTGCTTCAGAAAGAATAGTTGCAACATCCACATATTTGTGAAAAGCATCCAGTGTAAAGACCAGATGAGCAATGACCTGGTTAAACCTAATTTTCGAAATTAGCGGTAACGTAAACAATATTGATTAGCATCAAACAGTAGCAATGCTGTTGCTACTAACTGGCAAAAAATACACCTAGAATTTTTCATGGTACTTTCCTCTGTACAGCACCAGATATTTTTCGCAAAAGAGACACAGCGCTTTATTATACAAAGAAATAAACAGCTGTTCAGCAGGTATAGTTCAGCGAATATTATCCCTGTCGTAGAGAGATAATCCGTACTTGGAACGGAACTCCAGCACCGCGAACTGTACCGGCCGGGGTTTCAGGAAATTTTTAAAGTTTTTTTTCATGAAAGGATAAAAAGCATTGTGACTCTTTGCTAAGCTGTTTAAAAACTTCTTCAGTAAAGGTAAGTATAATCAAAAAAGAAACTAAACGCTTTTACTGTTTTTTTAAATCGACGATCTTATGAACAGCGCGTTTCCAGTCATGCTTTATATATTTTGATGAGATTTCCCAACCTCGGTCAATTTCTACGATAAACTGAAACCGTTCATGTAACTGATAACAATAGACTTGTGTATCTTTATATCGTCACGCCTCAGCGACCATTCTAACCCACCGAACTGAGATCAGGACAATGCAACAAGAAAGTAGCTATATTTGAACATTACACATCACGCGTTTTGTATGCAATGTTGATAGACTGCCCATTTCCTCGATAAGTTAATTATGAGCAATGCATGAGACCAACCTTCTTTCAACTGTTTCTTCATAGCTGTGGAAAGTGCCTGTTCTGAACTGTTTCTCCAACTCCCATTCTTCCCAACCAAAGCGTGTCTGCATCCCAACCAAAGCGTGGCAGACAAGGTGAAAAAACGCGGTCTGCTCTATTTATCAAAATAAAGAGCTCGACCATTTTCCAATCTTTCTGCGTCTACCACGACGCACCTGCCCCTGACAAATCATCTCCCAACAAGCATCACTTTGAAGAGGTCGCAATCGCTGTAAAAATTTATTATCTTTCGTCGCTATCTTTCCGACATCACATACAAGCGCTTGATATGCGCGCAACTACGTCGATTCATCCGTCAAACTCCCATCATGGGAAGACGCAAGCAGTTCCGCGGTCTCGTTAATTAGACCAAAGAATTTCCATATCAATTAACAGCGGGACGTGTACATAAAAACTCCATTTACCCAGAAGTTCGCAACACGATCATTAACACGACGATTCAGCAGTGTTATCAGTGAACAAGCTCCCGAACGGGCTAAGACTGCCTGATTAATTCCTGTTGACAGACTGAACCGCGCAATACATAGACCAGCCCGCCATCCCAGGCCAAGTCAGTTCGAGTCTCATTCATCTTCGCGCTAATTGGAGACGAAATCAAGTTGGATCAATCGGACTGGGCTCAACGTGCGAGTAGCAGGAATTCCGGCCTGCTCATCTTCGAGGCCAATAAGAGGAAATCTTATTGAGAGCGAATTAATTTCGATGAATACAAGGCCTGTGCTGCGCTCAGTAATCAGCGTTGACTGCTACGGATGAATGAAGTTGTTGATCAATGACGCGCTCGGTCGATTTCACGATTGTCAAACGCCAACTATTTTAGAGCCTTAACCGACAGGGGTGTCAGAGGCAAACGTTATTAATACTAGAGCTGCCGAATACTTAACTTGGTGTCTACTACACAAACAAGGTACTCCTACTTGTAATATTTATGAGCAAATCGACTTTTTTCCATTCCACAAAAAAACAGACTTATTAACAACGTTGCAAAGGAGGAAAGAGCTGAACAAACTTCAAAGTGATTGGAAAATTCAGGCTAAGATAAGCCAAGTCTACTTAACGTTGCAGATTAGTGTCTTGTTTCCAGCGAAGCCTTCTTCTTTGGGGCGCAAATTAGGTTTTCCCAACTGCTTGCCATACGCTGTTGGGGAATAATAAGGGAATTCAATTATTCATTAATTAAATGCCGTTAAATTGAACGTTGCCATCGTCAGGTCAATTCCCTTGTGACAGATCGGCCGCGCAAGGCCACCGCGTTTATACAAACAAGAGCGGCAATATCGGAGATGGCCAAAGAACACAAGCTCGCTCAGTGGAACGACGGTTATGCATTCTGAAATACATCATAACCGCGGGTAAGTGCAATCATTCGTTTTTCAGAGACGCGATCCAGCGCGGTCCATTGCAAACAGCCCTCGGAATTAGTAAAGTTGATTAGCATGCTTCAAGTAATTTTTGTACTGCATGATAAGCAATGATAAGCAAATTAAGGCTGCTGTCAGTGACGTTTCGCCGTTGTCAACTGCAAGCTGCAATCAAACGATGAAGGCCTCAATGCAGTCGAAAGCAAAACACCGTCAAGAAGCTGAAATGGCCGCTAACGGCAAGCACAGTGCAAAGCGGTAACTACCAACACCACACTGATTCGGCCTTTGCGGTTGCCTAGCGGAAGGCAGGGATATCCAGAACTCCAAGGACATCTAGGAGTTGTGGACATCCCTGGCGGAAACGCCAGCTGCCTTCGACCACAAGGTCCAAAAAGTCGCTTTGGAACAGAGTTTACGGACAACCACAAAACAATGATCGGAGTTAAACTTTCCTTCAGCTGCCTTTTTCTCGGAATCTTCCGTTAATTGCCTTAGCTATAATAACTCGATGGTGTAACGTTCCTGATCAACTGACGATTAATAAGTTTAAAGTAAAAGATTTCAGTGCGGTACATTGATTATGTCAATTGGCGCAAGATTGAACAACTACTGAGCTTCTGTTGCTTCACCTTGCGCTGCATTAGAAACACAAGCGTAGGAAAGCGACCCTAACCAGAAAAACCTGGACCAGCGGCGTGCGTCATGCATGCCCGAGGACGTCATTGCTGGCTGGACTTGCGTATAACAAAAAAATCTCTCATTTCTGCAGTCAAAAATTTATGTAGTGAAGACTGACCTTTTCTTTCTTTTCTACCGCAAAAAAAGCGAAGAATCCCCACCGAGCTGCTTCGCTTACTTGGCTTTGCGAAGACTCGTCGCTGTCGCGAAACCAAGGTATGTTGCGTTTTTCATACGCGAGTCCAAATAGCCAGCCTGCGACAGTAACATGATTCGCTTCCAGCGTAGCAGTCGTTTCTTCGCTGTGCAGCGACACTTAAAAAGCTACTCGGGTTCAAAGTTGTGATTCGAGCTGACCTTTTCCAATTCGTCAGCAACTTTCGTGGTCAAGATTTTAATTCTCTGGCTAGCTCTTGAGACATGACTCTTGGACGAACTTCGTTTGACGCTTGGAAGCGAAGTACGAGACGTTCTGCTGTATTGCTCAGATACACCGCACATGCTGACATAGCAGACACACATACAGTTACTGTTCCAAAATGGCTGTCGCCCCAAAGTTTCATTCTGCCCCGTTTTATTCAACAAAGGTATAAAGCAATCGATCCGTGAAAACCTCCTGCGATGCCGTCATTTCTGGTTTATTCTTCACATAAATATAATTTCTTACATTTTAAACTTTTTACAAACGTTCTAACTAAAATCAAGGCTGGTTTTCTGGCTCCCAATATCCCGAATTCAGTCCGATCGCGTCGTAAGCACCTGAGCTTGATGCNTACGGTGTCTGTGATGAATGAAGTTACCCACCGTTGACAAGCGCGTACCTCGAAACCAAAACGATGCGAAGAACCAGATTCTCAAACCACTCCGAAGTAAGCCGCACGCATTAATCTCCATCTGCCTGTCGCGCACCGCGGCGGGATTTTGGCCTGCCAAGGCCATACGTTATTAATTTATCCGAGCTCGCTAATTACCCTGCCTCGATCGATATTGCCCCTGCCTGGACTAATTAACAGGACATTCTCACACCGATTGGACACAATGAGCGCCGTGCGCAGCCCCAGTCCATCTACAACTGATGCAAACAGATTCGGCAAATGAGTTAATGTCACCGGAGTGACGCGAAATTAAAGCGAAGCTCTCTGGAACGATGCTGGTGGCAAAGCTGAACAGCAGCAAACTCAAGTCCCATGGCATTCAGGTAGCCTTTTCGGAAGTGAAAATTTTCAGTCTGACGACGTTCCGAACTCCGTTTTATCAAAAACAGTCCAAAATGCCTGGGAAGAAAGTTGCTTGCTTCAACCTACTCATCCTGGTTTTGGGTTGGTTTCGATCACCAGTCGCAAGATGGTCTCGCGCGTTCTGAGCTCTTAATCTTTGTGGCTCAAGCGTTACTCACCAGCCCTCTTATCTTGCANAGATTTAAGAGCCCCTACCACCCCCACAACTGTATCTTCCAAGTTACCAAGCAGCTTATTCCGTGCTATTCAGCACCAAACGCAAACCGTACTACTCAACGAAGCTAACCCCTGACGTGACTTCGACAAGACAGAGAATTCCGACCAAAAACCACAGGCCACTGAGAACCGAACCGTTCTTTGGCAAACGCTTTTTGCGATTGTCTCACGCTGTTTGAACTGAGTTGTCGTAATCAAATTGTGAACGAAAAAATAGGCGGTAATAGGCGGAGCATCAGCGGGACAATTACGAGAAAATGGCTTGGCTGTAGCGGCATGTTGTTACAAAGCTGAGCAAGCCGAGATGAGCCTAAATTATGCCTTCCCGCTTTCCATTGCTTTATCCAGCTACGACGCAAAGCAAAAAAAAGAGAAAACGAGCGCAAGCGAGCACCGGAGCAGTCATAATTCTCGCGTTAAAATTATTCGCGGACGCATTAAAGCGAAAGAAAATGTGACGAGAGATATGTAACTTAATTTCAATCGCCATCCACGCCAATTTCGCGCGCGCCCAGCGGGAGTGAAAATAATTGAATGTGAAAACTCGCACCAGGGTCAGCAAAATGACGGCACTTTCTCAATCGTCATTATGTTTCCGACCGTGTTTATCGGCGGCGATCGCCACACATGCGCAATTACAGATGAAAGTGCTGGTCGTCTGTCCCTGGGTCGTCGTACTGTCGTACTGGGTGCAGCTTGTCTTGCAATAACAGCCCGTGCCGAATTCCTTGCATGAATTCTACTGCGCTTCCTTAAAACGCGGACGGCAATAACGTCATGACAACCAAGCTGATGCAAGTTCAGCTGAAGAGTCATGTTGTTTCCTAAAAGCCCAGGCGTTCTATTAAAGCAAAATCGATTTTCACTTCCTTATGGAGCGCTTATTAGTCTACATCACTCGGTCGCCAGTAATATTTTGTTCGGCTTACGCAATAAGCTGTTTATTGCGCTTGAATTTCGACATGTTGACAGCTGGATTACTTGACGTCTGCTTGGGCAAAATCGCCTCAGCCTCGAGCAATGCAACTGACGGCGTAGCTTCAATATAGCTGTTCGATATAATTCACTTGATTCTCGCAAATAACTTGCTGTGAACGCCTGAGACCGTTAACGGCTGACAGACTGGACAAGGTCATTACTCAAAATTGCGGAACAGCGGTAGCCCATGGGACCCGCTTAACTCGAACTACGTTTATTTGAACGATTGTCAGGTCAACAAGCGTCAATACTCCAGCGAAACGACGCCATTATGAGCTACTCAAGGCAAAATGGATGGGAAGAGAAATCACGCGGCTTGTTGGTGCACTCTAATCTACCAGTATGGGTATTAACATTTGATCTTGTGCAAGCAGTCCCGGCATTTCGAAGGATGGCACGGCGTAAGTAGGGGCGAAGGCACAGTCGACCTGTTGCAGTGCGTAAGGGCATCGAACTGTTAAACTTTGCCAAAATAGCAATATTTAATAGCGCATTCCTAGGCGGGTGCTCCTACGAATATTTCAACGGCGAAAATTGCANACAAAAAAACCGCTGCCGCCTGAGACACTTCGCAAAACTCGCTGCTGATGGTCCGAGAAATCGGCTNAACTCAGTGGTAAGGTTTATTCTACGGTCACACACTAGCAGATTTACCGCCAACCACATACTGCTTTCGTCATTTTGAGTACGACCGTAGTACTGCTACCATGGTCTCGAATCTAAGTGGCGTCTTGTGATCGGTTGCTCACGATCACGTGATTTATTGACAAATGGCAAATCGCTTCTTGAATATTTATAAAAGTTGGTGCCATTTCTACAGCTGTTGCGTTGAACTAGTATAAATAAAATCTATGCTCAAAACAAGGAAGCAACTCTTTAGTAATCAATGTTTTTCAGGGACAGTTTTAAAAAATCCCGTAACCGCGTGTTGACCCTTGCGCCCCAACAGAAAAAGAAATCGTTGGCAAAATTTGATAAAAATAAGAAAGATCGAGTCTAAATCCCGAAACACCTTACACTTAAGCTACAATAGACTGCAAACGATAATCCAAACGTAGCGCAGGCATTTGTTTTCTAGCTTGTGCTGCCGTAAATAGCCTATTCCTGCCCAACTGCACCACGGTTGTCAGAAGAGGGAGCCACAGCAAGTCAGGAATACAAATACGCTTTATCGGCTTAATCCTGAAACAGGATGAAAATCTGCTCAATGCAACATGTGGTGAAGGTCCTAACATGTTGAAAAAAGCGACTTTGCAGCTATCTGCAAAAGACCTGAACAGCGAGACGTTAAGGGTGCAAAAATACCCAATTTGCCCGATTTGATTAAATTCATTGTTTATTGGAAAAACGCCAGACTATGAATCACCGCAATATTTTCGTGTCCACGAACAGCGAGGATAGAATAAAAGGTGATAATTATAAAGAAGGGGCTTCAATCCCAACGCATCGTGAGCATATCGCCACAAGACGGCATCGGTTTCCATGAAAGAAACCACGGAAGAACCGCAGGATGCGGTTAACCTATGTAAATGACCGATTGGAGCCATCAAGCAGTTACCGGTGACGGTCTGTCGAAGTTCCCACACAGAGTTGAATAAAAAAAAAACAATACAAACAACCCTCTGCAAGTTTTCGCAACTCCAAGGGTCTTTTGGGTGTCGATCGGCACCGGTCCGGGTAGATGGGACGCTACACGAAAAACGTACTTGGCTGCATCACGGCAGAAGAATGAAAACAACCGCCAAGATAATTGGCCAGGACATCGTGATGTTTGTAGCGCACAACTAGCCCCTCTTCCTGCGTTTCCGCAATTAATAAGCGGAAAATACGCACAGATTGCAAAAAATTTGCGCTGTTATGGGACGGGGTTTGTCTGCTTATGCGTCACCGTGCTGGCAGTGGCGTGCAGACCGGCTACCGCAGAGTTAAACTCCAGCTTCCGGAAACTCGAAATCTCGCCAGTCACCAACTGAAAGGTTATCGTAAACTGTTTAATGCTAATAATTGATCTGAACGCCCAATCAAAGCTTTCTGGCACGCGATTCATTGCTTCATCTTTTCGCCGGTACACGCAGCACACATCTGACCTGAGTTTTATCAGATCTGCAAACCGACGGCTGGTTTTCCGCAGGACAAGAATTCGAGCAAAGTTTTCGACTTAAACTGCCGTTAAGGTTTACATGTGCGTCGGTTTGCGGCTGAGCAGCAAGGACTTGACATTTTCGTTTCGATTTAAAGATAGTTCGCAGCTGAGTTGATGTGCCTCATTTGCAAAGTTAAGCTTTGCAACAAAATGCTAGAGCAAATTTCTTTCAAAAATCTTAGGCTACTTTGCAACCACAAACCGAAAGTACTAAAACAAAAAGCAGCGTTGCAAGCCTGTAAAAATCATACCTCCCTCGACAATTGAGTTCTGAACACCAGACACTGTTTAGGTTTCGTTGATGCGTCGAGCATTCGTCAAGCCCCAACAAAAAATGTGATGTTTGTTATTTCGAATTTGTTTAATTTAAAACCTAAGCAATTTGTTGGCAGGAAACAAAAAGAGAAGCAGTTTCATGAATCAACTTGAGTTGAATACGTTTTCTCTTTTGTATGAAACAAATTAAATCGTAGAAGGGATGAAAGCAAAACGCCTTCGTACGCGAATACATTTTTCGGAGGTATTACTTTCCTTGTTCCCGGTCATAGCCTTAATTTCAGCCAATTTTTTATAAAAATTTATAATTCTTGGATAAAGGGCCTCTCGCTGCTGGGGTTCGGCATTTTGCACTTCTCGATGTTCAGTGTACTGCCACTACGTAAAACTGCTACCCGAATCTCTGTTCCAGTCACACACACCTGCAAGATCCCAACCGTACTGCGTCTTCAATAGGATCTAAATTTTATTTTGAAAACGCCTGTTTATTTCGGCGTTTCAGTTGCTTGTTGAGAAAGAAAAACATACTTTTTACAATTCTGATTGCGAAGAAAAACTACTCGAATAAACGTTGACTTTGACAGAATTTCCTCACGCCAAGGGCGGAAGTAGAAAGAAAACACACATTCTGTGAAAAAAAGACATGGTCTGATGCTTGGTCAAACGTTTAATCCATTTAGCTACAAAACGGGAATGTTTGAATAAAAGCGTTCCCTCGCCCTGCCTCGACGACCACGTACATGGTCTTTTACTTCGAGTCGGCACACCGTGCTGGAATCAAATACACACAATTTCGCTATCAGCTTCATTCCGGACCAAACAAACTCATAACTTCAACACTTCGAAAGCTCCTCTAATCAGCGCCGGGGCATTGGTTGTTAAGCGGTCGACAGCTTCCGCGAAAAAGCAATTAAAACAAGACTAACCTTTGCGTTAATCCCACTTTGAATGCGTTAATTACCACTGAGAAGATGAAGATATACAGATATCTCCCGAGCGGCGCGATACCAGAAGCTGGGAGCGAGTTATTTCGGTTGCGGGAGGAGTGATTAGCAAGCCTACAGGCGTCCTTCGCGAAAATTAAAAGATTTTCGACAGCATCAGGAAATTTATCTGTTAATCGCAGACAACGTTCGTCGTTGGCGATGAAAGCCCGACGCTTGGCAGATGCTCCTCATTTGCAGCCAGAACACGTAACGTAACACGAAGCTGGAGACGGCGCGAAAACAATAATTATGCACGATCGTCCTGCACGGTTCACAAATGCTCTGTGGGCATCGTATGATTCCAGCAGCTGCGCACGCGCGAGAACTTGTGTGTGTTTTTGGCCGCGTTCGCCGACACAGAATGTGGCTCAGCAAGCACGGGATTCAGTGAAATGTTCTGTGGAGCTGCGAAATATCCTCTTTCAGAATATACCAAATTCGTTTTTTCACAAGGAAGAAAATGCCAACATGACACTTTTACGAATTACCTATATTGAAGAGACCAGCTCATTTAGTGGAGCTTATCAAACAGCAGATTGACTGTGGTCGTTTTGTTACGAGACACAAATGCTTCTCACATTTGAAAACCGCACCTTTTTGAAACTGACAAGTCTGCTGGCGCCCTCGCAATTTCTCCCACGGTGACCACGGATCACTGTTTGCAAGCACAGTTACTGCAAAATGAAAAAAACGATTCTGTGTTTCGACTTACCTTCGAACGGTAAAGCCCAAGCGTACCGAACGGGATGACAAACACTATCCACGCCTGTAGTGCATGTAGTCTGAACAAGGAGGAAACGGTTAATGCATGCCATTGGAATCTAACACTGTTCTGGCATTCTGTTCGTTGAAAGCGGTCAAATACCTTTTCATTAGAAACGATGCAGTGCAGAAAGCACAAATCCATTTTACCAATTTTATTTTTGAAAAACTATTCGTCTTTGCCACCCTGTTGTCAACGTTTGACGCAAATGCCCAAGCAGTATCGGCAGGATGACCCATACCCAACGAGGTCGCAATAGTATCCAAGACGTGTAAAAGCAAGCGACGCTCTGATGACTGCGCTTTACCGTCTACATAACCTGAGATCGCGGCATCGACAGAAGGACAGATGGGTATGATTGGTGAGGTTACACGTACAACCTCACACAAGGCCAAACCCATTTGCTCGTGATTTATCACAAAAAGTTGGTTAGGCAGATCGGGCCGTTCGGTTTTCGCGAGTGTGTTCTTAGGTGCTGTTGTGCTTTTTTTCGGCCAGCCCTCGATCCATCTAACCGGGCGCAACGAGGAAGTTAGAGAAACAAGTGAAGCAACTGGCAAGAAAGTGGTGTTGCGAAAACAAGCTTACGTAAATCAACTCCCGATTGCTGAGCTGCTCAAGGAACATGCACCTTCTCCAGTGACGGATGCCTGTCAATGTCACTCACCGGTGACTGACGTCGTAATACCTAACGTCACTCTATAATGCATGCTGTCAGAGCGTTCAGAAGAGACTCTCTCAAAGACAGCACACAAAATGGTGGTTTGGGAGTACCAGCAAAAACACTGATAAGTCGAAAAGTTTCCAAAAAAACGAAAATCATTCATAAAAAGATTAAGACCTCTGCTTCCCATTCGTTTTTCTTTTTTTGTTTGTTTTCGCCTCGGCCGAACGGAACCTACTTCCCAAGCGATGGTGACAAAGAAATGCACCCCACTGTTAGACCTCCATTGGATGCCCAGAAACAATTCAAAGTGGTGGCGTAATATAAACACTGCCGCAATCATAAGACCAACTGTTGGCGCGTAAACCCGGTCGCACACGGAGTCCTACTCCGCGGCGGTTACGAAGACAAACAAGCCATGCATGACAGCGACGAGCCCGCATTTCGAAGATTGCGAGCGATGGGAAAAAGCCCAAGCGACAATTTAGTTGCTGCGATTAATGAATGCGCGTACAATCAAACAACACAATCTCGCAGACGCGCAAACGGCGAGTCTGCAGTTTCTCGGTGAGCAATGGCAACCGAAAGGTGAGGCGGGTGTTTTGCTTTTCCGGAGTACAACCGCGACGGCTTTGATTGGGATTATAACAGGTCTAGTAGGATTAAGTAGCAAAGGTTGAATTTGCGTTCCATCAAAACAATATTTAGCATGTCACCCAGACATCTGTTGTCTGCGTGTGACTCAGCCTGTCGCTTTCCGCATGACGGCCGTGACGCACAAGTGACGCATCTAATTACGAAAGTTGACAGCGTTTTCAGGGTAAAAGGCGATGGCCGTAATTACGCGAAATTGCTTGGAAAGATGCGAAAACGGACGTACGTTATTAAAAAATACCAAAGCAGGTAGGCACGCGACTCACCAATCCACAACATCTCGTGGCACGCTCTTTACAGACAAAAGCCTTCTGGCAATGTTTCTCCACAACCCCCTAAAGTGCTTATCACCAAAGTTGATTTTAACTCTATTAGCAGAAGCAAAATTCCGGCGAAATTCCAAACAAGCTACCTAATTCCCAGCAATTTTAGCCAAAAATGGTTGCAGGATGGAAGAAATAGGAGACAGCCCAAGGAGTCAACCCTGGTGAGTGAATTGACTGCAGGTTTTTTTGATGTTCATAGCCACCGCCAAGTTTATAAAAGCCTTCAACAAGCACAAATACCTGCTTTGTTTCAGGCATGCATTGTGCACGACAGAAGGAATCACGAATAACGCCATAAAAAGGGCATTTCGTCAACATTCGGAGGTGCATGTCACATATGCAAAAGAAAACTCTCCACAAATGCTCACAACCATTTCTACAGGAAGTACCTACTTCTCAACCGACCTCCACTCTCCCAGGAAAAGCACTAGTCGCGAAGCCTTGACCAAGAATTAAGAGCTTCAGGCCTTTCCAGAAACTATAGCACTGCATTGATGCAGTGAGGTCCTATTCGCAAGATGAAATCCTGGCGTCTCGCGCATTTTCTTTTTCGGCCGAGAACGTTCGCAGAAAAGCAGTGACATTTGTTGTTAAGCTTGAGGTAACGTCTGCACTTACCGGCTGTCCCTTCTTCAGTGTTTTCTGAGCCTTTAACGAGTCACCGAAAAGAACATTTATACTATAGCAGTAGCCAAACCTAACCTGCGCTTGATAACAACCCATCGATGTGCAAATGCAATTAAGCCGAGCGCTTGGCAGGCATTCGCCTAACAGCTGTAGTCTACATACTTCCAACTCGACCTTTTTGACAATCTGCCCACGCAACGCTGCATTGTCGCAATGCGAAATGCTCAAAGTTCATCAGTTTTGGAACCGAGTAAAAAGTTAAATGCCGCAAAAAGTAATAAGTTGAATGCTCCGAAACAACTATTATCCTAACATTCAACACGGTGCCGTGCAATTCGCTGTTGTTTGCGTCGTTGCCACAGTCGAGGCTTTCACGGACATATAACTATTCTTACTAACAATCGGTGCTCCACCCTTCTAGTTCACAGTCTTGATACAAACTGACCGAAAAATTTTTGATATCGCTCAACGCGCCGTTGGACCGCAACGGAAAGAAAAAAAAAGATTCGGACGCCTGCGCGACATTCTGTTTGTGACGTCAGTTTTTCCACACAATGGTCAAACAATAACTTGGTTCCGAACACACTCCAATCTCAAACTACTCATCGCCAATCAGTTGAAGCAGAAGATGGTGGAAGCACGATAGTGAGTTGTCACAACCATTAACTGGCAATCCAATTGCAATTCTTTCGATACCTAACCTCAGCATAGAATAGCAGTTCAGGACGACCATAAAAGCACAAAAATGATTGTCTCCCATCCACTTAGTAAGGTCAGAATAATCGAAAAAGATTGGTGTATCACTAGCACAGAGTTAAAAATCTTTAGCAAGTTACAGCAAAGCAACGTACGGAGATGCAAATGTTTTTCTCTGCTTATACCAACGTTCAATTCCAATTGTTCTCTTAGGTTTCACCGAAAAAACAAGCTTGGCGTTAGAGAAATGTAAAATACATTGTTTTAAAGCTATTTTTGCTCACAGTGCAAAGAAACAGTCTCAATCATAGGACTTTAGCCACCCTTCCAAGCGACATTGAGCAATAAGAGAAAAACAATTGTTGTCCGGCAAAACCCCAGCAGCGGGAAAAAAACTTGACTTTATGTTTTTTTTTCAGAAATATACATTACCGTATTATGAAATTTATTGACCATTTTACGAGCTGTTTCCTTTCAAAATTTAGTGGGTTTCCAAAAATGATTAGTTGAAAATCACTCATACATAAACATTTAGCCTCCTATCTTGCTAAGACCCTCGCATCTTTCGAAAAAGTAATAATTGCAGAAGACATGAATGCCTCTAATTGATCGTCAGTTTTCAGCAACTGGGAATTTTGTGCAAATGGACAGCATAGCTCTGCNAAAACAGAAAAAAAAACAAAATATATCTTCACCCCTATGTACGGGTGGAGCTGTTTCGCCCTTTGCGGGTTCATGAGAGGAGCACGTGTTTAATTTGCCACATTACGGTTAAAGAATTGAATTTTTCAGTTATGCAAGTTTTGTGATGATTTTGTGCTTCTCGTGTTTGTTTCTTCAGTTTTTCTGTTGTTTGCATAATGGGCCTGTTCTGGTTGAACTACTTTCAAATGCACTTATTGTGACAAACACTGACTTGAAATGAAAACCTAAATCTTTTAACGAAGCTTTCTACAAATACAACCTGGATAATTGTAGCTTGGTTGCGATAAAAAAAGCAAAAAGTGAGAGCACCACCAATGGCAGGAAACTAAACATAACGCAAAAGAAAATTGTCACCAGAAATAAGTACACAATTTACACAAAACACATTGCGGCAAAAGTTTATCTGATCTACATTTGTAAAAAACGCAACACTAGTATGATGTATAAAAATTACTCTGACTTAGTCGTGCTTTTGACTAATATGACCAGAATATTTATTTTTGTTGCTCTCTTTCATAAAAGGTAGGAGAGGAAATAACCTCAAAATAATCTCACCATGTTCTCTGACCATGTCCATGGTCATTCACAGTGCACTTACTTCTGGGGTTTTCGTCCCGAGATTGGAAATCTTGATTTTTTCTGGAATTTTTTAGGGATTTGGGGCGATTTTTAGAAAAGTTTGGAAATTTGTAAAATGAAACGCTTTCTTTTCCTTTGCCAGTGGTTTGTGGGGCTATTCTTTACATTTTTTATGTCCGGTTAAATTTAATGCTGCACCCGCACAGTTTCCAACTGAAAAAGATAACATTCTTTAACATTATGTTTCAGACAGATGCTCCATTGCTTCACCATTTAAAAACAAAAGTGACTAAGTTATTTGAAAGAAATGTTCTCTGATTTCACTCGTGTGACTGTGAAGGTTGTAAGACACACTGACCCATTTGAAGCTGACATTTATCAACCAAGCAATAGAGTTCCAACTGAACATGTGTAGGCCTACCTGATTGCATTGGCGACAGCCACACGTAGGGATCCAGCTGGAGTAAGACAGGTGCAGCAGTCATTTCTTTTTTCATGGCTGATCTTGTTAAACAAATTAGGAAGAAATTTAAGGAAGTGCAAGATACATTCTTGGAAAGTTTGAAGTTTTAGATACCTTCTAAAGCAGTGAAGTGAGTGCAACCAACATCAGTGGGCGTTTCAAGCTTCTCAAAGAAGTTGCGTCTCCAGATTTTCACTTGGAATAGAGGAAACAATCAATTGATCAACCTTGACAATGATGGCAGTGATACTGATTTTTGGGAAAAGCACTTTTCTCATAAATTTAACATACCCCACTTACGAAAAAGTGGTAGATTGCTTGATGTCATTGTCATGTTCTAACACCCCTGTGAAAACATTGTTCACTGAACTGAAAATGTGAGGAACAACTGCGCAATCGTTCAAAACAAGAAAGCCTGGTTGGTTTGCTTCACACGCAGCAAGNAATCACATTTTACAACCTACCAGCCGAAAAACTGAATGTTGCAGATCATCATGAGTCATTGAAGTTAGTGTGTAAAGATAAGAATAATGCAACTGACAGAGAAGTACAGCCATGTATTGAAAATTCGAAGTATTGCAATACCAGCTTTGATCGATAAAATTGATTTTATGCTGCATGTACATTAATAAAGATCATTGTGTTTACGCCGATTTGCATTTTTTTGCAGATTCAGGGATTTTTTATGTAAAATGAACATTTTCATACTGGGGGAGCTTTCGAGTTGCTTTGTGAGGGCCGTGGTGATTCCCTGCAGCATTTAGTTACCCGACCATTTTTTCACACCTTGTCAGCTTAAATAAATAATTTAGTATTGCGAGTCTCCCTGGAAGATTAATCTGTGATTGGAAGGAATGGCTTTTCATAAATGTGAAAACTTACGTCGTAACCTACCTCAGTGGGTAACTAGCACAAGAACAAAGTCAGTGTGCTTTGCCAAAACACTGCGAATTCTTCCCGATGACACACACGCGTAACTACACGTGATCACTCTTAGACGCTATCGTAAAAGTTCGTCTATGGGAAAACATGGACGTTGGTTCGGTAACAGCAATACGACAACCTGACCGTTCAAAATGGATACGACATTCGTCAAAAATGAATTCTGATCATATGCAGTTGGACTTCAGTGGACGTAACCGCTTTTTGTCAGGTTCAACAAGGCTACATTGTCATTGTGCCAAGTTCGATGTACTTTTTACGTGAGGAGTAAATAAAAGACCCGTCAAAAAGATTGTTCGGAAAGTCAATCTGTAAGGCACACAAACGCAAACCAACCAACGGGTAATCTTAGGGTTTGGAGAAAAATATATGTCTTCGTCCGTTTCTCAACGATGTAAAAAGGAAGATCAAAACTTTAGATATTCCCTTGATGTTCCACTTAAAATATCAATTTTAAGACGAAATTGTTACGAAAGAATTTGAGTAAAAACTTTCACACGAAATTTCTTACACAACGCAATTAACCTAAAAATTACGAGGCATGAGTCACCCCTCACAGAAGTACATCCTTTGTACATTGCAGTAAAAAAGACGAATCATCAGTTTTCAAAAAATCTGCTGTTTCGACATTTAATATGAACTGCTGGAGACAAACACGCAATTTTCACTAGAATTTCAAAAGTAAAAAACTTCATGAGGCAAGTAAGCAACCAACTTTGATTCCTTTCCATTAAAACCACTGACGCCACGGCGAAAATATCCACTCCACAGACGAACCCTAATCTGCAGTCAATTAAGGTTAAAGCGAAAGCTGATCCAGAAATGTTCCTTCTCGCCAAAAATTACCGCCTTTGAACTTTCTGATAACCAACGGTAATTGATGTAACCCGATGATGTCATATTATATTCGCGCGCTTCTCGTTACCATGGAGATAAAATCGCTGGTACATCGTGTTCTTTGAGCCGCCCGCGAACGTGAGCGATATGGAACTTCTTCAATGCTATTGACCTTCCATAAACAAAACAGAATTTTGTATATTGAGTAAGCTGTCATGCGTCTGGGTAGGAGACAATTATACAGCAATTTACTCAAGCATCTAAAGTCAAGTTCTTTTTCACACCGGTTAATTTACGGGCCATTGGACATTTTTTCGCGTCGGACATAGGTAAAGTGTAATTTGAAGTCAAAGCAGCAAAATTTTCGTTTTCCTTGCTTTTCGCTGGACTGCACGAACAAAATACCACTGTTTTTATATAAGGGTTTGACAGGTTGGTTCACAAAATCGTTCGCAAAATTGAGTGTGTTAGTGACGTACAAGGTTGCCACTGACAAACACATAAGATCCTCAAAGGTAGCAAACTGCCGACGATCCGGCGGCACTGAAGTGAGCACTGCAAGTAAATGTCGTGAATAAGAAATATCTATTGTAAAAGAACCTTTGCACCTAACGCGTGTGTTGTCATCATCCAGAATAGCACACGCTCTGCACAGTTGCCATTGGAGACCTTTCTCTTTATTTATGACTTTTTTCCTCACTGGCTTTTTTTCAAGAGTAACGAAAGAAAAACAGCTGTGATCGGGGCAGATTAAACCAGATCGCCCTGCTCGTGATGCAGAGTTAGGGCAAAAATGATCGACCCTTTTCATCGGAATTTCGTACGCGGCCCACAACTCTTACGAAATCGATATGGCAATTACGTTAGGGGGAAAGGGATTGAAGCGAAGATTGCATGTGAAGGGCAGGTCGCAATTTCTCGAGAATGAGCAGAAGCCCTGCTATTATTTTTATCGGAAGCTTTACACACGAGTGAAATCTGATCCAGAAACACCTCCGTGAAAAAGTTTTTTCCGTGGCAATTTTGGGCAGACACGCTATCATTTGCGAAAAATCTAAAAATGGCGAAATTGTGCGTTTAATTCGACCCGTTCCTGAGGGGAAACGGTGGAGGTTATCACACAATTATGAACGTTTCTGCAAAACACTGGCACCAGAAAGTTTAAGAAAACTGCGTCGCGGTAATGACTTCTCTGTGAACTCGTCGAAAGGTGAGTGAACATAAGTTGTTCCTCTCTTCCGGAATTGTAGAGGCGGATGAATATTTACTTCGTTTGAAGCAGAAAGGTATTTCAGACGCAACATTTATCTTAAAACCACGGTTAATCAAAAATCGCAGCGCAAAAGGGAGTTTAACATTTCTTAAGAACCGTAAATTATCTGCAAATTTATCTGTGGTATGAAAATAACCGCAGCAAAATTTGCCAAACAAGCTTCAACTTATACTCAGGGAAACAGTAACCAAATTTGACAATAAACAGAAGTTCTTTTTTTCGGAAATTAATTCAAGCGGTTGCGTTAATAAGGAAAATGTTATCGAATGCCTTTCTTCTTTTCTGTGATAAGACCGGATTTTGTTTGGTTGCACATGAACCAACGCGTTTTCAAAATAATGATTCGTTGCACCTGATAGTTTCCAATGCTTAAATTTCCCAAACGTCACAGTTCACTTAGCGCACGAATGTCGAGGGTCAAGTGCATCCTGTTGTTGGAATTGCGAGAAGAAGCTGCTGTGTCGCAAAAAGCGCCGCTCTACCGGCAATGCATAACCCAAGATTTAATTAAAAGCATTTTTGATGACGCAGCTGGCCTTTACGGGCAACAAATTTAATTAGAATCACACGTCGTTCAGACATCATGTTTCCGTGTATTTAAAACCGTCCCGTCCTGAACGACGCCGCGTCGAAATCCGATTACCGCAAAATCAAAATTTGCGGCAGCTATTCAATGCGCATGCACACACACGCATGCTGTCTTATGCTTGCTGCTTCTGTTGTCTTGAACTTGTGCGACCGGCGTGTCGGATAAACACGACGGCGTAATTCGGCGTTCCGGTTGTCTCTCGGTTTTATTGCAGACCGCGCGAACGTAAGATTTGATATTTCTTGCAAAACTGCAAACTGTTCTCTCCGTAGCACGCACCTGGCCTGCCAAAGGACAACTGTTAACACTGGTCAGAATTGAGGATCATCCGTAAGTCAGGCGTAGTTGCGTACGAACTTTTCGCGTTGTTGTCCTCACACTAAGCGCAGACCCCCTGCATTTTAACAAAGAAGGCGAGGAAACGCAAAAATACGTAAAACGTTGTCAAATCCGGCGTCAACCTTTTAACAAACAATAATGAAGTTTTGTTACGCGATGGTCCTTGGTAAAACATTTTTTCGCTCTCAAATCGATTTGCTCTGGTTACCGTTACGTTGGCTGTCTCGAATATTCGGCTTGCAATTGACTTCAAGGATATCAGCGATAGAGGTCGGACGTGCTCTTCAGCATATTCTGTTTCTGTCTGAGCTGAAGGCGTTGTTTCGAGTCATGTGTCACGTTAAAAGCACGTCCAACGAGGATGTACCAAATATCTCTAATAAACGTTTTTTCACGAATTAGCACACGGCGTTTTTGCCATTATGTTGTGTGCGTGCCCCGAGAGAGTTGCACCACACTACAGAAACTTGTTCAATCGGATCGGATCACTAGCTGTTCCCAATTCGTTCAAGGGGTCCACACCGACGCAGCATTTTGCTAATCATCGCGGAGTCGTGATGCATATAAAGAAGTGTGAATTGCGAAAAACACACCCTCGCTCAACTGCAGCAGCAGCCGTTGTAAACAAAAACAATAATTAGCGTTGGCTTCCGTACGGCTGCGGCGTACGGCGTTAGTGCTCGAGGTTACATTCTCCTGAGCAGATTCAAAGCAAGGTTAGTTGGCCTCCGTTTATCTGTTTGTTTGGTTAACAATCAGACCAATCTGCTCGGTCGCAGTCGGGTTTGAGAGCGCCGGTCGTTTGATTAATTATCCTCGCCCGTCAATTAATTCCGCTTCGCCTATTTTCTCAAGATATTATCAAAATCCAGTGCCGAAAAACCGACCGTTTTCATGAGAAGTTTTTCAGTCGTGCCCGATTTTTATCTGAAATCAAGCGCGATGGCGTGAATTTAGCCGGCCATGAAATTGGTACATGACCTACTCCGTTAAACACCGTCAGCACTTGTCAATAAACGAGATATTTGATTAGCGTCAACTTCAAACACCAGATAGGGACATCTGTGCGACCTTTGACGTATGTGAGATAGGACCGAGACCTGTCATTTCTGTGGATGCTCTCAGACTAGTTAGACTTCCACAGTGTTTTTGTTTGAAGGTGAAGTTCGGCGTAAACTATTTCCCCACCTAAGGCGAGTTGAAGCACATACAGTCATAGGCGTAGCCAGGGGGGCAAGGGGGCCATGTCCCCAAATTTCTACCATATTTTGTCATTTTCTGCTTTGAGAGGTGGTGTCCCCCAAAAATACTGCTGCTTGCTTAAAGCAAAAAGATTTATGCCCCCTAAAAATTTGGGCTGGCTATCCTACTACATGCAGTTAGGGTTGACATGAGAACTGGGTGATGTTACCGTCACGTTTCATCCTTCAAGTTTGAGTGCAGTTTACATTGCACTTCACCGCTGAACAAGCAATGTTTGTTTGAAAACGCTCCGAACCTTAGTGTGGCAATCATTCCAATGCGATTTACCACCGTACTGGCACCTTATGTTTTGGTGATAAACTACGTGACAGCTACTCAGGTTCGTTGCACGTCACGTGTTGCTTCAGTGCTTTGGAAAAAAATCAGCCAAAATGGGCAAGGATCTTCAGCTGGCCCTTTCAGGTCGCCGTTGGCTATGACATGTAGCCTGATAAAGAAAAAGCAGCTTTAAAACACCGTTATATAATCAATATAGTAGGGTGGCCCCCTACTCGTAATCTTGATTTACACGTTGGAGGACAACACAAAAGAAAATTGCTGATGTTTTCAAAATGCAACACGATTTTTACGTCGTTTTTGCTCCTTTGTGGTCATCTCAAACGCGTACATAACAAGCTAAATTCGCAATGGTGCCGGAAAAAAACTGACACCCAGGAGTAAATGGTAATGCAAGAAAGTAGAACACGACGGTCAGCAAGCAAATTGTTTGAGGCATCTGTCGACATTTTACTGTCGCTGGTGGCGCCAGAAAGCCAAGCAGCAAACGCAAGAAAGTCACGTGATAACTAGAACTTCTGCGCTACTTTTGCAATCTGCACACTCAAATAGTTATGCTTGCTCTTTTCCGTTAATCCCACATGTGATTCGATAAAACTCGAAACAAACGTTTTCGAAACGGATGTGCTCCACATGAAGATGATCTGATCTACTTGCACGCGAACACCTAAACTAGTTTTTCCGAGCGGCTAAATGCAAACCAATCTTTCCGCATGAACATCCGAGTCAGGAAAACTGTCATGCAGCAGGACACAACGCGAAACAAATAAGTTTGAAAACATAATTTGTATGCAATCTGCCCTTTTAGAACAACTTTGACAGTGCAGTAATTTCATCGGATAAATCAAACAAATCATTCGGGCTGGGCCGACGACTGACCTCGCAGCCGCAGCATGCACAACCCTCTCATCCATTACACGTAGCTTAGCATTTGTAACAAACCGTCAGACGGTAACTGCAATTGCCAACGGTACCAGCAGGCTCAGTCCACGTGACCATGTCATTCCAGGAGCTGCGGAATATTATAAAGCACACTCCTACGGCGCGATCTGGGCAACCGTGGGAAACAGCCCAATGCAATTAGCGTATTGGCCAACAGGTCGACAAACCTTAATTTAATTTGATGCTCACCCAAACCCGCCTCCCGCGGGACCGAATCAAAACGCAATCGCTATTGCACCTTACGATGTTGCAGCTGCCTCCGACGTTTTCGCCCCTAATTTCGCCTTCTCAGTCTTATGCACGTTTCGTCAATGCTAAATGCGTGCCCGGGCAATCATTGCAGCAATTCGTGCGAGGTATGCCTGAGCCACTCGCTTTCCGGCATAAAAATTACGGTAAACTTAAACATTCGGCTCCACTTTTCAATGACTGCACGCTTGAAACTTCATTGGCCCCTACAAACAAAAGTCATTCTATGCTCAGTAAATAAATTGAAGAGGTTTTAAACAACGTTTTCAATCGGAATTGTAAAACGGATTCTCCTCTATAAAAGGAATTATCTTCCAGCAAAATCAGTTTTATTTTGTGTACATTGGATACCAATTTCAAAAACAATCTTGCTGCAAACGCTTTTCCTTGTGACAGTTACTATTTTTGGAGGCAAACATATCAGTTTAAACAGAATTTCTTACAAAGTTGACGGAGCTCTATAACCCCAAAGAATAGTGAGAAAATCCAGCTGCCAACCGTGCATTCATTGGGGTTGAT
>JGI24158J21664_10000081_pt1 | contig 55295 bp, 39 predicted proteins | sample Ectturendosymbi3_FD_21664 | JGI IMG/M metagenome (IMG submission 21664) | reverse complement strand
AGGAAATCAAATCGCCTTCAGAATAGAAACCATCTTTTCGAAAACACATCTTTTCGGTTGCTGTGGTACTTTTCAACCTTAATCTCCATTTGGAAACCTTAAATGTATTTTCCAGACTTCCAAACCTCCTGAAAACAGGAACTGTCTTGTTTTAGAAAATTTATGAGTACACACGGTATGTGAGTACACTGTCCATCATGCTCAAGCGACTACCTTTCACAAAACAATTTTGCGACTTCGCGGAAACGGAATCATGTTCTTAAAATCAGCACTTGAATTCAGCCTATGACACGACGTCAGCGCCCGACGCAAATAGGAGTTGTAAACTGAACATTCGTCTAGGAAATAAGTAAAACTTCAAATTTCTGTCGATTTTAAAAAGTTTGTTTTTACTACTTTTGTTTTAGAAAGTTTACTTCCCCGAAGTCTCCCACCAAGACGTTCGTTCGTTGTGCGACCGTGACTCAGTGCATGCGTGACAAACGTAAAGTTGGTCAGTTTCACATATTTCTTGCTACGTTTTAATATCAGAAAATGTAACTCACTCTGAAATTGCTTTGTCTCAAAAATTAAAACTTGTGTGTGCAGGTCGAGGTTAATTAAACCTTCTTCGTCTCCAGACAACAAGGCTGGGCAGTTATCCACAAGTCCATGGAATTCATATATTTCCATTCTATAATGCAAACATAATTAGGCTTCGATTTGAAAATTGGCAGACATCTTTTGCGCAAGTAGCAAGAAAATTTAGTCAACTCAGAACAATTTGGACAACTTACTTCAAATTGCTTCTTCAGCCCCAGCTAAAAACGCTCCGGCGAAAGGGCGCGCGTGGAAAGAGGTCAAAAGTTTTCAGCTGCGAATAACTTCAGTGCAGTGGCGAATTGCTCCGTGCGGAAAAAACTCTCCGTAGCTAGAACCTTGGCACTTGCGTTAAGCTACGGGAACAAAAGCGCAATTTATGCAATATGACAGGAAATCAANGAGGTTTAAAGAAATTNGTTTGTGCTATACTGATTTGTGCGTTATTATNGCATTGGCACTAATCATTACAACTTGGCATATCTCCGGAAACAAGTTACAGAAACGAAACGAAATCCTTTTCCATTACGCCCCTTGTCTTTGTGCGAGGTTACCGCCTGCTGGTCAATTGCAGTTGGCTGCGAGGCTACTTCCTGCGGAGCGCGTCTACGACGCAGTGCGACCGCATGCGANCTTCTGTTCGCGCCATGCGCCTACAATGATCTTCGTGTCGGTCAAGTGGCCTGCTNCACAAAGAACCAGTCTTCGCAAAAGCCATCCTCTCAATACCACGTTTGCAAAATGAAAGGGTGTACAGCGCAAAGCANATGATTAACTGGTAAGGGTAGAGCACATTGCAATAGCTAAATAATACGGCAAGTCCTAACAATAGCCCACTTNCCCGCAGAAAGAACACGCGCGTGGGACGGCCGTCGTACCGGAAGATCGCCTTGAAGTGTTATTTGAAAGAGATTGTCAATTCACGCCTTGAGCCAAGCGTACCTGTTGTTCTGGTTTTCGGCGATTACGCCGGCGCGGCTCGCCATCGAATTCCGGATGTTCGCGCGGTGATTTTCCCACAAAGCTTGGACAGCAGAGCGTTTAAGTAGCAATCGCGCGGTCGGCCTCGCCTTTTGACTTTCCCTGGCGCCGCAAAACACTAGGGACCAACCGCTGGCGACAGCGGCGAAGCAGTCCTCAGCAATATTGCGCGGAAGTGTCCGAAAGAAAGCGAGAATTATGACTTGGGAGGCGCGTTGTAAATCACTGCGAGATGGTGAACTTGCGGATATCAGTTTTTTGTTATGGAAACACTCCTAGAGACAAAAAAACAATAACAAAAAGAACTCGTGCAAATGCCTTGTGCTGTCATCGGGCGATTTTTGGATAGCATCTGAATGGCGCCAACTGCTCCGCAACATCTGTCACTTTTCTTTTGCCTGAACAGAGCAAAACTTCGATGTCGTGCCAAATCAGATAAGAATAACGCAAAAACCCTAAATTGCCCGAAGCCTCAGATTGAAATGCCAGAACGAAGGGGTTCTTGGCAAAGAAAGGGTTTGTTTTTGCCATTGTGTTAGTCGGGCCATGTACGTCGTTTTAACAGAGAGACAGTGATAAACAAACATAAACATAGGCGTCGGAAGGGTGGGAAGGGGGTCAAGGTGTCCCTCTGTATTTCGAAATTTGACATTTTGCTATTTATGTTTCAGTAGAAAAATGATTTTCTCTTAATTTCGGAGTTGGTATAATGAAATTTCACCACTGTTAGCCTCCCCCTGGAAAAAATTCTTCCGACGCCCACGAACACAAATTAGTTGCGCGGTTCTGTGCGCGTTTTCAGTTGTTGAGACCTTTGGAAATCCGCGTCTCTAAATGGGTCAGCTTGGCAGGGACGGTACATCCGGGCCACGGTTGTCGCTGAGGACTGTCGTCAGCGCGATTTCAACGCTTCAACCCCCAACAGATGCCAATCAGCGTGCGATTGAAAAGGGTCCCGCGACCAAAGCCGACGTGGCCCGTCCATCGATCACTCAAATCCCATCGGTCAACAAATCGGCCGCGCGCCTGTAGCATTCGTCCAAGGGTCAACGCTTCGCGGTGGCGACGCCGTGCTGTGAGAAAACAGGAAACTGAAAACTGGAGCATGGGCGTTTCCCGCAGCTTTTAATCTCCCAAGTGAGGCATCAGCAATAAATTAACGGGCGCTCGCGGTCTTCTCAAACAGCCTTGCCATAAAAGGTTACTTTCTGACTGAACTCGTCGCGAGCCAATGCCCGGCGCCCAAGTGACTGTGTGTGGACCGAATCGTCACGAATAAAACAAAGTTAAAGAGTCTCATTCATTTCATGATCCATGACCGATATTACATGAAATGTTCAGCGGACGTGCCCACAGCATGTATTCAACTCAAAACAGCCACAAGGGAGTGTTGTGTGGAAAAGCCGTTGAAAGCGCTACGGACACTTTTTGTCTTAGATTTTTAGGACGAGAGCCAGGTGCGGACCACGGCTGCGAAGAACCACATCATTAGCTACATGGCGTCACACGGATCTATCGAAGAAAACAGTTCATCCAATGTCTAGCAAATGCTAAGCATTTGCAAACGAATACAGGTGATAGATAAGTGGTGTTACGCAAATGAAGCGACGTTCCGTGAGATGTTGTAGTGGATAATGGCGATGCCTGCCTCGCGAAAATACGTCATTAGCATCGAGTTCTTGCCCAGTGACGTGAAGCCGGTTACGCTACTGGAAAAAAGAGCACTTTATGAAAGCGCAACGTGATGTTGGTAATGACAAGCTTAAGCCAAAAATTTTACTGGTGATGTTGGTTTGGAAGATTTTGTTACAAACAGGTGTAACGTTTTCTCTTACACGCTATTATAATGGCCAACAACGTCTAGAAAAGCATTGAAAAATCAAAAAATACACTTACGGTAGAAAATGGGAAGTCTTCCTGTTGCGACTGCGCATGCCTTCCTCCGCCAAACCTATGCGTTGGAATAGGGTGAAACAAAATGCTCAAGCGTGCGGATCAACTCACCCTGAGCAATGAGGTTCGGCTTGCGTTAAAATGCTCTCAGCAGCCACTGTGGTTCATTTTAATATCAGACATGTCGATCTCACACGCGTCTGACGTGAGTCACGAGCGTGGTCGGGTGCAAGACCACGAGCAACATAAACGGCATCTTTGTTATCGCTTTTATGATCTACAAAATCTTTGAGAAAGGTGACGTGTTGGTTGTCACCAATAGGGCGCAGAGCGTCGAAACCTTAAAGAAGAAATCCGAGACATGCGGTGAGTGAGCATTCTGACCCTTACCGGACTTTTACAACCTTTAAGGTTCTCTTGATTTTTGTCGTACAAACGCGTTCATAAGCAAGGTAGAATATGAAAAAGATCAGAAAAATGACTAAAGTAAGGCAAATGCAAGTAAAATTTAACCAAATAAACTCTCTACAACGTAAGTGCTCAGTGCAGTAAATTTTTCGTGTGCCTGTTTTGAAACTTTGCACAAAGTCAAAGTGCTTACACTTGCCATCCGAATCGTTTCAACTCGTGGCTGAACTGTAAAACCATGAACAGGATAATTACTCAAAGAGCACCACGCGCTTTTTATGTCGTGGTTCTCCCAAATATAGGAAACCCGTTCGATTGGCCATGGGAACAAACGCCGTGCGGGTGACGAATCTGCGGTCAGTACGAGGCAGTGTTGCGACATAGTCGCAGGTGCTGTCGCCAGACCAGTTACGAAGGCGATCATCTTCGTTCGTTTCGCGCAAATACCGATGATTTAAAGTTAAAGAAATGCGCTTCAGAAGTTCGAATTTCAGCGCAAAACCTCTTGGCATCAGGATCGCGAGGTCGCGCAACTGGCGAGCTTTTGGAAAAAGGCGACGACCGCAAAAAGTGTAATTTACCGTTCGAGACGCTTAGTCCTTGATTAGTTGTAGGAAAAATCAAGGTCTGTGTCAAATTCCAGTGAAGAATAAATGGGAAACGGGCAGACTTCCCTAACTGCACTGAGGTGCGCGGGATGATTGGCTTTCCGCAATTCGACAAGACTGGGCTTTCAGCCTTGGCTGCTAGTAATTTGATTTTGCACGCGACGTCACAGTGCTGACATTCGACATTCGCATGGTTTTAAGAAGTTTAGTTTGCGACATTTCTTCAAATAGGAAAAGTTCACGTGCTGCTCACTGCCCTGCTTTCATCACAAGCTCGCGTTTTCACCTGCTGCGGTGATCTTGCCCTGTTTGTACGCTTGCAGCAACGAACGCATAAATAAACGAAGCAACTTGTTTTGAAACATTCACCGTGCGTACCACGCACGAACATAACCGCTCCGCGCACTCCATTCGAGCTCCGTATCAGCTTTGAATTTCACACAGTGAAAAAAACTGGAAACCTTTTGCGCATTCTCGATGGGGAGAGCAAATCTTAACTGAATTTTTATTTAAACGAAGCTCTACTCCGACCAATCAAAAAGAAGCAGATTCAGAGCAAGGATTAGATAAGGTTAACTGTCAAGTCAACCCGTGGTTCCTTCAGCAGTAAAGCGATTTTCTAAATGGATCTCAACCAAAAGGATGCGCATGGTCGGTCAGAAACAAAATGGCTGAAACCTCTCACTCGAAGGTGACAAATGACCGTGTTCAAATACATGGGTTACCTGATTGATGGCTGCCGTGCTGCTCAACCTCTAATCTTCATTGTTGGCATGCATCAATTACAGGTGGGCACAAGCTGAGCGCCACCAAAATATCAACACTTGTTAAATCAACAATCGTCCAAACTGTTGAGTAGCCTATTGCATATGAAGTGCTGAGTTCTGATTTTCAGTTTCAGTTGCACAAATAACACCACGGTGTATGCATCGGCACCACTGTCAACGCCATCCGTTAGGTTTGTGACGACACAAAAGAGATAAAATTGGAACAAAGCATTGAAGTACACTTACGTTGTAGTACAGTACGGCCTGCGGTGGCGACCCTGTGAACGGCAAAACATCCCGCAACTTTTCGGTAAGTGTGGTGGATCAGTGAATCATGGTCGCAACAACCCTCCACAGTCGTTTCAGGCGCATTCAACAACTTTCGGAAGCTTCGAGTGTGGCGAGTTGCAAATATATATATCTGGTGATGACGTGCTCGGTGAGAAGGTTCTAGAATTATTCAGGCCTCAGTTAAAGTACAGATATACCAGCATCTCATGCCAGCGCCTTGATTTAAAGATCATACCTTCTTTGAACTTTGTTTGCTGAGAACATGCAAAAATGCGCCAACATTAGGTTTAAGTTTCTCATGACTTCCTCGCCTTTGATGGCCACGGAATGCGTCAAAGCGTTCATGCATTCTCATTATAAACATTCTTTTGACATAACCCTCTTTGTAAATTTTAGATCAGTGTAATTATGCAAGCGAAATTGCTGCTCTTCACAACTTACTGACGTCAATTCCGTTTCACGTTAGTTCATGACGCGTTGAAGATAATCGAGAAAACACCATTAGCGACTCATAGAAAAAGAAAATCTTCAATTTTACGAGCATACAGGAAAATGCAATTATCATTACGCTGAATGCGTCCGAAATTGCGTTGTCATTTATTGTTGCCTACATCTAACTGTTCTTTCAAAGGCCATTTGGTTTTGTTGATATCCCATGCTAATCCCCTCAGCCCTTTGCTTTTTCATGATATATTTGTACTGTGTCGTAAAATAAACAAGTTGCGGAACTCTTGATGTTAAGATTTTTACTGAGGAAGTTATACTTGCCGCCACACAATATCAGGAGTTTGTTGATAATTCACTGCTGGCACAATAACCAGTGCGAAAGCGTAGGTTCATAGGGAAGCGCTGCCACCAGTTTGGGTTTCACAACTTTGCCCTCGCAAATCGGTAAGAAGTTTGTAAATTTTTTTTTTTGTAACTTTTACGATGCTTTTAGCACAGTCTAATGGAATATTCTTGGTTCGTTCATGCCGAAAATATGTTAGTTTGGGGTTTGATTGATTAAAATTTTCCTTAACGTTGCTTGTGGCCATCGTATAAGGCGCGATATAAGAAGGCTCGTATGCGGGAAGCTGGATAATCCGCTCGCGGCACTTTGATCCTTATCGTCAATAAACGCACGTGTTGAACAGAAATGGACAAAGGGAGAAGCGACATATACAAACCGTATAAGCTGTCGCGACGCAATTTTCGGGAAGTGGACCTCTTCCCCCGTCCGTCCGGGCCGTTCGCGGTGCCACGGGAGGGTTGTTAATGAGTCACGGAAGCCGCGGTTGCCAAAATCCTTACACGACGGATTTTTCTTTTCACAGCCTACGCGATGCTATTGTTGAAACAGAAATCCGTTTAAGGCGCTTTACGCATGACTGATTGTGGCGCTGACGCATGGATTAGGAGAAATAGGCATCGACTGCAAACAACTGCGGTTTGGGGCGCCAGCACTCATCAACGCAAATAGCTTCGTAAACAGCACCTGTACGCTCCGGTTCGTCACGTGTTTTGGCATAGGGTTCACGCTCCTTGACTTTTGAGGGTATTGCAGTTAAGAACAAGGGGGTGAACAGATGCGTTTTTGAGTCTCGCCGTTTTGCTTTGCTGGGGGTGAGGGTCAGCAGAGCAAAGACGTGATGTTTTGCATCAGACCAGCAACCAGAGAGGCACACCACCCAGCACCCCACCAATTCTGCAAATACGTGAACTCGGGGAAGATGCCTCCAGTATCTCCTGCTTTTGAAAATTCTTCGACATTTCCTCAAAAACTAATTTTACTCTCAGGTAGTTATGGCATTCACAATTACCACTCTTGGGCCCCTTTTTGACTTAATGCAAGCAGTTAAGCTGAACGTACAAAATAATTACGTACATTTTTTAGTTGTAAGTGTAAGCTATACGCACATATTTCACTCGAACCGGCTGAGTAGTGCAGTGGGTTAAGCGCACGTTACTAGAGCTTCTGGATTCGATTCCCGGTCGGGACATACCGAAGACTTGAAAAACTGTACTTGCAGCCTGTTCAACCTTGTTCTCGGCGTAAAGGATAGGTGCAAGGAAAAGACTCATAAGCAGCGCTGTCATTGACTGGTCATCAATGCAGCATTCACTAAGAAAGTAGGACCCGCGTGGACCCCGGTAGAAGCGATCGGGGGGTAGGTGCCGCTAGCCACACAAAAAACACTTCACCTTTCTCGATTTTTCAACCTGCCGCACAACATGCAGCACTCTACGCGTCTTTTTCAAACTGACCCCTCCCAAACTTCAAGTCTAGGTCCTTCCTGCAGCCTGATTTGTTACCTTTACGACTTTTCTGGATACAAACAAAACTAATCGATTCATTGTAAATAACATGAGTGATTAGACGCATTCCACAAATCGCTTGAATCTCGTATCATTCAATTTTTGTTCAAAGTTTCATTCCAATCACAGACGACCCTTTCGAAAAGACGGACTGTTTGGCAAAATCATTCTCCCTGTTAAATTTTAAGTGTAGATGTTTCATTTAATCTGATGCAAGACCCATTTCGCTAGAAATCTTGTAGTTGTTGGTACATGGTGTGGATCATTATTATCGTTATACAGTGCTTTTTCAGTTATCTGCTTAAACCCTGTCATGCGCAACCAGCCGGAATTTCGACACGAAAGTGTATATTCTAATTCATGTGAATCAGAGTTGAAGAAAAAATCAGCCAATTGAACAAAATTTTATTGCCGTTTTAATCCACTTGCAGACAGCATGAAAACACTACCTTCGCAAGCAAAACATCACAAACTCTGCATTCCAGACATTTTATTCGGGTCAAAAGCTTTTCAGACCGTAGCAACAGTTTTTGCAACATTTTTGCATCGTCGGTGCATTGCAGCAATGCCATCTGCTTTATGAAAACCAAGTAATGCATACTTAAAGGCGATATCGACAGTGCTTCGACGCAAAAACGTTTGGTTATTGACAATTGTACTGCAGGTTTTATATCAACAAGAGCTCATAAGGCCTACCAGGCGTAATACATAATCTGATGTGATCGTGCTGTCTGATTGTTGGCTGTGAAAGCATTCCTTTCGATAGGTAGCAATTGTATTGCATATCAAACGGGAATTTCGCTAAAAACATTGTTTTTTTTAATACAGTGGAATGGCTCCTACTTACGTGTGTGGGTCTTTCCTACATGTCACAAAGGAGTAATGGCGCAAAAATGTGATGATGCAAGATGTTAACTTTTCAGACAAACCGATAAGCGAAGTAAAACTATCACTAAAATGCTTTAAATCAAATGAACCTGGAATTGTTCTGAACACACCACCTTTCACTGAATGTGCTTAAATTGAAGGAGCGAATCCGGAACAGAAAACTACACACTGCAGTTGAAACACTTCAAGAGTTTTAAATTGGAAATCAATACGAAGCAGGAAAACGTTTCTTGACGACGAAATCGCAAAAATCTTTCCTCTTTGCTTTGAAGCTTGCCACAGTCTTCTATCTACTGATAATAATCTGTCTATTGTGTATTGAAATGTTTTCTCCTTACATTTTGGAGAAATATACTCAGGTAAACATCCAAATCCTTTGTTGATTAAAGGAGGCCCTGATTGTTTTTGAAGTATTGAACATAATCACGGTAATCGTTTATTCTTGATTTTCCTCTTGAGCTTTGGTCAAATTCAAATTTGGACTTGTGAAATTACATATATTTGAGGCCAGATAACAATCAGATTCTTTTGTGATAACGACTCACTGATCAATTGCGCTGTTGTGAGATTCAGTGATTAAACTCTAATTATAAGATCGGTCACATCGGAAAGTAGCTGGTCCTGCCCGTCACATAAATCGTCATTGTCTTCACAAATCGTAATGAAAAGTTACTATAAACAAGCTTAGTACTGTGGTCAAGAGCAAGTGAAAAATGGAGCTGACTCTTGTTTGTGATTGTTTTCTGCTGTTATTGAAAAAAGCAGTGTTTTGTTTCAAAAGCTGTTCTCGTTTGATTGATCCTCCATTTTGTCAGAGTAAAACGCAAATTCGCGATGGTCAGATGTATACGTAACAATCAACTGCCTTGCATTTGCGAATGCTCATCGTTCTTCAATTTCTGAGGAACAGATTTGCACAGAACGGCGACAGTTAATTCAAGCAGAACAGGGTTTCGCTTGTTGCTTGACGCTAAGTGCAGAACCAGACTTCGTACTTCCGCTCTGGCTTCCGTTTTGCGAAGTTGCAGTAGGCGAAAAATAACGTGTGTCGAGGTTTTCACCACCATCGGCACCAAGCACACGTGTCCGATGCTGAAGCATCAGTTTGGATTCAAAAAACTTGTTTATGGTCTTCTTCCGATTTGTTAGTTGAGGTAAAGCGACACTGTTGCACGATTTGTGAGTTAAGAAGGCACTTTGTAGCACCAAGCATTTTTGACGTAACAAATCTACGTTTCGCGAGTAAGGAACAATGTGATTACCAACTGATTGGAGGAAAAATTGTCGAATGCCCTTGGCAAAAACTTGAGCATTTTGCAGCAAATTGACAAAACATTGCAGCAGATTCATGCCGATCTTTTTTCAGGCAACAAAGGAAGACTGGGTTCCTCAACTTTTTCTCAAATATCTGGTGTAGCAGCTCGATTCGAGCATGACTCATCTTTTATATAAGCATTATGTGCTTTCACTGGCGAAGCTTTGCAGTCGGGTTTAGACCGGTCTTTAGTTCAAGTTTCCTTTCCACCATTATGGTTTATCAGAAGATTTTCCATTCGATTCCGAACAAGCCCACATTACATCAAAGGATAAATGTCGAAGGTAAAAAAGCTTAGCCCGGAAGTTGTGACTCACCGCACAGAGGAGACGCTGCTGCTTGTTAAGTTACAAGCAGGCGTTTCATTGGTCGTCGACGCACGAACAAACGAGATATCAAACTGGCGAAAGTGATGTGACGCACGGAGCAAGCGGTCTGCTCTTATCAGGTTCTTGTAGCAATTCTCAGTGCCTAACGTTGTTAAAACGGGAGACGTGAAGTTTTAAGCAGGTTGAACGAAGTGTTTTAACCTCTGATGCTGGCGACTTAAAACAGACGCGAGAGATCTGGCACTTTAAAATGATGAAACCCGCTGACGTAATGTCGATTTCGGCGGAGGCACGTCCAATAGCCCGTCCAAGCGACAACAAGTAGGTCACGCGGGTGGCGAGCACCGGTGTGTTTGTCACTGACAGGGATAAGAGGAAACCTGACGCAATGTTTAAAAGCTAACCAAGGCTAGGCGGAACCTTGGCTCGCGGAACGGATCCGTGGGTCTAAAAAGCGCGTGACGTTTTATTTCTGGCACAACTTTGACCTTTCGCTGAGCTGTGGCGATGTCGGAAGATACAAAGCGTCGGACCGATCGGGCAGACAAGCCCGGGCGTCGTGGCATAATCCCTTCCCACGCGGCGGGTTGCGGCCGGCGTGGTGCGTTTCTTCCGCCGTCGTTTCTGCGGCCGCCCGCTGCACTTTGCTTTCTTCAAAATCGGCGGTTTTCGAAATGCAACCGGCGCCGTCTTTGCGTTGCCGGCAGGAAGCCTGCGCCGGCGGTAAAAGTCGCACACTGTCTGAAGCCGAAATATAACAAATAAATATCAGCCGTTTCGATGCAACAGCTCACCTGACATCCGCAACCCACCCCTGATATCAACGTGTTGCCGTCTCCCACGCAGCTGCAACTTCCAAGCGATCTTCCCACGATATGCTTTTCCTTTGTTGCCCTGCGGGTAACTGTCAACAAAAACTTTCAAATGTAGCGCAGCTGGCCTGACTGAGGAGGAAGGACGTTTGAAAAATCTGTTATTAACAATTTGGTAAATTTTCACACACAATTTCCCTCCGCAATCTTCTTTTGAGCTGTTTTGTTCTTCTTGGGGATTTTTGTTCAGAACGCAGAGAAGAAGCTAATAAATAACTTCAAATTTCCAAATAAACGCTAGTTGTCAGTATATGTGAGTTGATATCCTTGATATCCCATTGGCTTGGCGAGCACGATTTCTAGATATAACGTCCACCTCAGTTATTTTATCTCGGTTCCGGCGCACCTGAACGCTTAAAGTAAAACCTTGAACACACCAATATGTCAATCACCAACCCGATTACCTGCTCGCGCGTGTAACTCGCCAGGTGAGTATGGCTTCGCGCGTCGGGGTCAACTCACGCCCTGAAAAGAGGCTGGGATGGGACAAGTTGACCTGAATAGCGCCCCTATGCCGAAATCTGCACACAAGCACAGTTACTGGCCGGAGAAAGTTTAACAATCCCGCCACGAAGCAAAGTTCGATTTTATGGCAAATAAAACAGACGTGAAGTGCGTTTGAAAATATGCGGAAAAGTGTGAAGCGTTCGATTTTTAAGGAGTTCTATGCGCTCCTCTTTAATGATTCGGAAAGCAACGAAACTCGTAAAAATCAGTTTTCTGCGGTCGCTTCGGTTTTCGAAATGACGGGGAATTTTCGCTCGCCAGAGCCTCCCGCAAAGCTGTGGTCTCGCAGGTCGAGCCTTTCCCCATCAACCAGTCATAATTTTGGATTAGGATCGCCATCATCGACGGCTTATCTTCACAACGCGGGTGTGCCAATGCGTGGGCACTTGGATCACCAGTTTAATTACTGAATCCACGCTCGCAAGGAGTGATATATGCGTGTTTGTCGCCTGCGTCGTAACTGCAAGAAGCACGATCGCTACCGAGTCCGTAACGCCCAGCGCCCGGCACCGCGCCATCGTCGGAAAACGGATAGAGTTATGGCGCGTGATTGCGCAGGCGGTCGACTAGCAACATTGTCGAAACGTGTTTTTGCGTGAATTGACACATTTTTAATGCGTTTCTTCGTTTTTTCGTAACGCACCGGTTATAGCAAAAGCAACAACGATTACAACCGTTCATCTTCATGGGTGCTTCTCAAAAGTTACATCGCTCGATTTTTGTTCACGGCGAAATTTATGCTTTTTTGTTTGTCTGATTGCCAAAGTTGTTCTTATGCACACTATAACCGAAGCTAGTTTTTTAAATCTTCTTTTGCGAGTAAAGAGCAAAACCGGTAATTGCAGAGGAGAATCTACAACAAGATTAACTTCGGTAAGTCTTAAAAGAAACGCTTTAAAACGGCCAGTACGTCGTTAATGGGTGACGATTCGCCAACTTATAATGTATACCACGTTAGCAAAAATTCATGGCGCCGTAGCATGACAGAAACATTTCGCGGATTTTCGAAAGCCTGCATCAGCGACTAGTTTCGCTTCGAAAGTGTTGCTGCGTGTAGTACCAGAACTGTTGATCTACAGTAAATATGAATGCGATGGCTTGCTTTCATACCGCACAACGCACTTACAACGTTCGTGTCATACACGCGGGTTGTAGCTTGCTGCCTGGAAGAGTTTTGAGGCACCTTAACCAGAGCAGGCGCTTTTGCTTTTTATTTTATAGCCCCCCACACAATTAACATTCCGTGGGGGGCAAATGCGGTTGATTTCGCAGGGCCGCCTCACTTCGCGTGTCGAGTTCCTGCGGTCAAATGTCCGCGAAAGGGCATTTGCGTCCAGAGGTAGAGCTGAAGCGTAAAAATACTAAGAAATGCTGAGAACATTTCTGTCCTCAAACAACAGACGGCTTGTTACCGAAAAGAATTGTCAATCTGGGTTTTGCGAAACATTTAGCCAAATTATTTGCGAAACGAGTTTCAGAGTGTGTCTTTGATGTCCAAGGAGAAAGATAAAAGAAACAAACAAATGCACCGCAAAAATTGCAAGGAAAGAACTTCGGGAGATGTTTTTTAATTTTATAGGTTTTTATATTTTGATCTTTGAACAACAAATTAATTTGCCCTACGAAAAATATTTTCGGCTGCGGGTGGTCTTGTTGATAACAGGCAAAAACGCATGGAAAACTACAAAAACATTAACCTTACGGGCCGCATCATTCAGCAAGACACCTAAAGAGATATTTCCCAGGTCATGTTGCCCAACTACTGTCGTGGATCAGTTCGGTTGAAGACAGCAAACAAGATTTAGGAGGGTTTTAACACAAGAGGCGTCGCTGTTCACTGCGACTATATGCAGAGTCCTTTGGGATTGCTGTTTATTCGACTGATTCGCGGCTAAAAACGGAAAGGCGAGTTGGACGTTTTACAAACCAGAACTCCGACATTTTCACCTTTTTCAATCTTTTCGAAATCTTCCCTCTGTGTGAATCCTTTCCAATTTCGCACGAACTATTTTCATAATATTATATAGGTCTTCGAAGAGTTTTCAGAAACGTGTAGCTGACTAGCCAACCAACCACTACAAAAGAAGAGTTTGAAATGTGGAGAAGAAATGGCGCTTTTCACTAAACTTGAAAATTGTTGCCGTTGCTGTTCCTGCCAATCCAATAACAAGCCACGTGCGCAGATGTTAATTTGCACATGCAATAAACGAGATCGGAAAGGGTGCGGCTGAACTGCTAGGAGCTGGAAGTCTAAAAAACAATTGTATGAAGTTGAAAGGTTTTCGAAAATAAGCCTTCATTTTTGCACTGGTCGTCGAGGCGAAATCGCCGAAGTCAAGCACACGAATTGCTCTTTTAAGTTTCCGGCCTTTACAAAACATGTGACACTTGTCATATGCTGAAGGCATTCTAACAACAAATTTTGAGGGAAACAGCTAACTGAATAAAAAAAAGTTTTAAAAAATCCGATGGAGGTTCTCATCGGCGCTCAGAGGTATACAAATGGTTCCGATCAAGGTTTCAAAGTTTATCAGTGTCACACCACAAGTGTCAGTGTCACAACTGCCAAGTGTCACATCGCAAGTGTCAGTGTCACAATGTCGGTTATTATAACGGCTATTGGTTGAGCAGCCAGCCGAGTGCGCACAGCCCTGGTCGCTGCGGATGAGGAAAAACCTGCTAGGTAAAACGTGCTTCCACCGAAAACGTTTTTTGTCCAGACCGGAAAACCCGACGAAACGTCGACTGTCAAGGCTCAGCTGTTTCGCTATCTCTCAAAATATCAGCACGTTTCTCTGAATCATTCAACGGTCGTGCGACGCCAAAACCGACCAACTGCGCCCCCAACCAATCTGTTGCCAGGAAACCGTTCTGCTCGCGGACCCGAAAACCCGGTCCGAGGAGCGTCGGCGGCCGCGACCGCAGCGGAACCGTTTATTGCGCCGAACCGCGCCGCTGCTTCGCGCTCGGCGCAGGTCGGGACCGTCGTAATGCAGAAGCAGCAGATCGCTTACGACCGTGTCGCGACAGGCAGACGTTTGCCACGACCGCGATGCCAAATATGGCGCGCGCGGCAATGAAGTCTTGTCGGAAAACATTGGAGATCGACGATAAAGCGCAACTTCAAATGCCTCTGACTCTCAACTATCTCAGCGATGTGGGGGGGCAGTTGGCCGTTGTCTTTATAATTGTTACTTATTGTTACGGGTTGACCCAAGGACAGTGCTTATTAAGTATGGCCTAAGCTTTTACTTAATGGCCTTCCAGCGTGTAAACAGAGCAAAATTTAAATATCAGCGTATTGTTTTGATGTTTCTACTCAGGTAAAGCGCCAGGCTAAGTTTTCTTTACCCAAAATAGGATGATCGCTTGTCAGTCGCGCTCATGTTACAAGTCGAATCCATCAACACTGAGGACGTGAAACCACCAATCGGTGTGAGCTTGTGTCTGATCGCTTGCTGCGATAAATTCTTTAGACTCCAAGGGCAATGTGCGAAAAGAACAATCACAGCCTCGGGGTGTTGGATACAATTTGACCAACTGGTTAAACTCCCCGTTACTGCGATGCTGGATGTCCCGAAAAGCAAGGCTTTAGTATCTTCTCTTTGTCTTAGACCAATGGTTTTCAACCTGGGGGCGCGACCCCAAGAGGGGGTCGTGAACCATTTGGAGGGACCGCGAGTAGATGCACGTCTTTGTCACTTAACAAAAGCGTTTTGCGTTTTACCGGCCGCCATGTTTACTCTGTTCTGAGGATGACGAATATGCAGCAACAAGACGAACGTCCCTACGTAGTCGTTACAGCCACCGGCTAAAGAATGTCAAAACCGGTGACTCGCTTTCGGACTCTGGCTCAGTGGTTAAACTGCGTCAAAGCAAACCGATTTTCGATGACCTTGACTGCCTCAATTGAGGAGGTCACTAACTGAAACAAAGAACAAACCAAATAAAAAACACGAGAAACATTTTTGTAGAATATAAAGCTGTTTCGTATCATTATTACAGGATACAGTGAATTGGGGGTCGATGACACTCACCAAAGGGCGCCGGTTGTAGTTTGATCAACGCCTTTTCCGTCGTTGCATCAGCTCACTTGAGCAGTTTTACTTCGCCTTCCAATGTGGTCGGTCCTTATTCTAAGCACGCCCACGGTTTTGTGCGTTCGCGAAATCCGGTAAGGAAAGGATTACTGTACGCTACGGGCGTGACGTAATAATTCCGTCGAACCATGCAAGACAGCGGAAAGCGCCGACAAAACGGGAGAGCTACTGGTGTGATGGCGACGATTAATTGGACATCCATCTTGGCTCGCGTTTGAAAACGCGCGACAAGGGGTAGATTCGATTTCGGTTTTTCCCGACTGCCGTGTTTACGCCAAAGCTACGATTTTTCTCGGCTTGGTTTGTTTACATTTTGTCAAGAAGGAAACTTTTTGTGTGATTGATTAACACAGGCCTGGGGAATTAATTTGGCTCGGGGGCCACTTTGAGAAGGCCGCGTTTAGCTGAGGGCCGTACCTTCTAATGGAAATAGAAGCACGTCTCGGTTCAAGTTAGCTTCAACACTAACATTCACTGTGATAAGTTGGAGGAAATTTCAGATTTGAAGTTTTTCCTGAATGCTTCCGCAGGCCACTGAAAACCATGCGACGGGCCACATGTGGCCCGGGGGCCTCTGACTGCCCACCCCTGATCTAATCTGCAACGGCAGGATCACTCTGTAGAAACGCAAGGATACCTTGTTGGCTGTTTGGGTGAAAAAATCCGAAAACAAATTAAAACTTTCACATGGATAGCGAATAAAAAGCGATAAAAATGAGCTTGAAAAAAATACACTCAAAACCTCAAATTTTTAGCAGTTATTCCTGAAATATTGACAGCATAGGAGTACAGTAGCAATGGTCTCCTGCTACATTTTTTTCTTGTGGCGAAATTTCATCTTTAAACTTGTGAAAACAAGTCGAAATGAACGCTCGAACTTGATCGCTGCAGGAAAGCAGATTTCAAAGCAGATATTTTATCAAAGTTCAAGCTTTTTCTATGGTTCAGCCTCTAAATCTGTTGATGTCGCTGATGCCTACAAGTGTTTCCAGTTCCAACCGCCACGTGCCAAAGTGTATTATTAAAAGTCGCATGCCAACGTGCGCATGACAAAGATCCTATGGAATTCCGCGCTTCGTGTCTCGAAATCTGCATGTGGGCTAGCAACCGATGCGTGCACTATCTCCGAGTTGACTATGTTGTCGCGTAGGACATTGCTGGAGCTGTTTGTGCAGCCACATTGACGCAACAGGCAAACACGGAATCTCCGTCTTCTTGGAAAACCGTTTGCAGAAAAGAAAGGCCGGGCTGGAGGCAGTGGAAAGGAAGAGCTGATTTTACCTGACCTTTCCTCAAATCACTGCCGGGAAAGTACCTGCGGATGAGGACGATTCCGCAGCACCTACTGGTGCAACCGAGCATTCGGTTTGTACGGGCGCCAGCTACAAACGTTCCTTCTGAGCCTGCGATACACGCGAACACGTTTGATTCAAAGCCACACCTCGAGCCTGGAGACCGCACTTCATAAGTTTCGTCATAGCAAATCACGCTCGACATGTTCAAGTCGTCCGTTAGCATGTGACTAATGAGCGCTCCCGTAAAACAACAGAGAAACACCATCGCCTACGCACAAGTGGTGACTTTGCGGTTCGCAACGCCCCATGCCTTTGTACTTCTTGCAGCTAAGACAACTCTAAGGTAGGTCCGGACGCGACCGTTTCTCGTTCAGCACCGATGGTTGCGTCACAAAGGACCAATCGTAATGATTACTGTCAACAAGAAAGACGGCGTGCGATCCAGCGGATTCAGTTTCTATAAACGGCATAATTTGATTTGGCCCAAGTGAGCAACGTATCAGTTCAATTTCGCAGACGACTTCTGAATCCTAGTTGCCATGACGCCGTTCTGCACGCTTTCGCAAGCAAAGCCGCGCTGCCAGTCACTCCCATCGCCCACAGCGTCGACACTCACCGGGTTCTTTTGCTGTTCTACCATTTCGTTTTTGTTATTCTGGCCGAAATTCTCTATTCAACAGGTGCAAGCAACTGTCAGCGAGACTCTTGTTTCTGCCGTAGCTGCACAGTTTGCGTCGTGACGCAATCTGCTCGACGTGAGATCTCTGAAATGTGACGCAACGGACAAAGTAACAAGTTTTGCCCGTGACGAAATGCATTCATTGCTTTATTAAGCGTTTGCAAATTACGCTGAAATGCGCATTTCCAGTGCGCAGGCGTACTGCGCATGGTAGGGGCAAGACACAGACCGAGCTTTTTATCGTCTTTGACAAGCTTTAATCCCGTGTGTTGGCCCCACGAACGCCTCAACGTTTTTGCGAATTTATTCAGTTGAGAGGTCTTGATTTTTCGATTTGCTTTATGTCAGGTTATGCTCAGTTAGACGAAAAAAGGTGAGACGTATTTTCAAACACTGCTATGACAGCTCGTTTCGGCTGCTGAGTTGCGTGGGAAAGGTCATTCGCTGATGGCGAGGGGTAAAACCAATCAATTGGAATTTCTTACATGCTCAACGGGTTGCCACCGAAACCCAAGACCAACCGGACAGACTTCATGCCATATCTGTGCTTCGCGACCCACTGATTCAGTTCAGTGTATTTTGTCTCTTTAGTTCTTTGCTGGTTATTTGGCTTTTATAATTTTTTCTTGTTTTTTGAACAGCAACGGAAGAGATTGTTTCACTGTGTACAGTTTCATGACGAAATGTTAACCATCTTCAGGCGAGCTATAAGATTCCTCAGATCTTTTACTCAACAGTTGTCCCCGGGAAACAACGAGAGACACGCTCAACATTGGAAGTAACATCTCCATTTGTCGACGAAGGGCAGGAAATGCGATTGCTGCTTGAGATGACGCTGATCTCACGAGGAATCGCTTGTTTTTCTTCTACCTCAGAAACGTTGTTGACATTAAAAATTTTTAAACACATTTTGCTTGAAATTCTGGAGGTTCACTTCTCCGTATTTAAAAGACCCCTTATCGCTATTTTTAACACGTAAAGTGATTGTTATGATATGCTTGTCTATGTTTTATGATATACTCACAGTCCGTCCAGATTGTGTCTAAAATCAGCTGGGCCTGCTTTTCTCAGACTTCGCGACACAGCAGGTATAACATACAATTTTGTGCGAAAAACGAAAACACGTACACCTCAGAAAGCTGGCGGCTAAATTTCTGTCATGAATGACATTCAGCATCAGGTCATACCCGAACTTAAAGCGGCGATGGGGATGAAGCCAACTTCTATAGAAATTGGTCACGTTAATTCCGCATAAAGATTTGAGGAGCGAGTGCTTTAATTTCTACACGCCCTGTTTCTCCTTGTTTTCCATTGCAAGTTGGTCATAGCTGCACGCTGTTCGGGGATGCATCGCGGTCAACGCGTGTAGTCTCTTGAATCCCTTAACTGTCAATAGTTTACACCAGGGGTGGGCAATTGGTTTGGCTCGCGGACTATACTTTGACAAGGGCGCATTCAGCGGAGGGCCGTACCTTCTAATGGAAATAGAAGCACGTTTTGGTCAAGTTAGCCTCAGCAGTAAGCAATAGCATTTATTGCGATAAGTTGAAGGAAATTTCAGATTTGAACATATTTCCTGGATTCTTCCGCAGATCACTGAAAACGCTGTGGTGGGACACATTTGGCCCGCTGGCCGCTATTTGCCCACCCCTGGTTTACACAGCTGGCCAGGCCCGCAACTAGTTGACATTATCGGGGAGGAAATGCTTATAACTTGTTGTTCCTAGCAACTAAACGTAATTTTTAAGATTTCGGATGGGGGCAGGGGGGCATTTGCCTGTTTGCCAAGACAGCTTATACCAAAAGCGTGCTTATGCAAAAAAAGCTTATACAAAAAAAGCTCCATGCAGGGTTGCAGCTTGTACAAAAAGCGTGTAATTTCTCCTCACAAAGAATATAGTAAAAACTCCAAGTTCTATGAGCTATATTTTTATGTGTTCGGGTTCATTGTAAAATTAAAAGGTTTTTAAGCCCCAAAAGACATTTGTACTCTACAGACGACTATCGCTTGTTGCCAATCTGTCGATTTATGTGAAACAATGACGGGCTTCTGTAAACATCTTGGCTAGAACTGCAAAATCGACTTTTCCTCACAGTGGCGTAGCCAGCCTAAATTGGGAGGGGCGATATTTTGAATTTAAGCGAGCAACGGTATCTGCTTTGGGAAACCGCGTCTCGAAGCACAAAACGACAAGATATGCTAGAAATTTGGGGGAGGCATGGCCCTATTTGGCCCACCCTGGCTACACCTATGTTTCTTACCACATGTATAGTCACTGCCATTTCCGTTCATTTTTCGAATGAATATTCCGGCGTAGTGAAACAAAAAATGCAATTGAACCTTTTCCGCATTCTTGAAACCAATTGCGGGCACGTTGCTGCATCAAAGCAACAACTGCTCGAGGCGTAAAACAGTAAATGATGTTGTCATGTCCTATTAATCCATCATGCTGGCCACTTCTGTGGCGCAGTGCTGTTCGGCTTCATCAACAGTGCTCATCACAATCAAAGTCTTCTGACGTAACAAATCCAAACGGAAGAAGGCTCGAAACTTCTACCAGTCCGGCACGTCCGTGCAACAAGACAGTGTCTTATTTGCCTGAAAGGCATTGAACCAAACCGGAAACGTCATTGAAGAGTTAAGACTCAGGTGCCCTTCGATTTTGGACACAGCGAGTTCAACTTAGCTTAATTACGTTCAAGAACTAAAACGCGTAGCGCCGTTTAATAGTTGAAGAGCAGCACTTCTAATACAGTGGCCCCAGGCTAGCCAGGAGGCAAATGGCCCTCAACGCAGATCAAATATGCAGTGCAAATGGTTCATGTGCGAAAAATGCCTGTGCTCAACTTTTGTATTTCTAAACAAGTGCAAGCTTTTACCCTATATGAAATCTATTTGGTCATGTCAATGTTGACGTTCACCGTTTCCATTACTTAGAATCTTTATAAAATTTCCCGCATATAGTGCCACTGCAGTAGTTAATAACAATTTACCTGCTGCTCTCGCGTTTATCCAACGATTGAGAAAAGCAACTTAGATCGTATTTACGAAAAAAAGCTGTCAAAACACAACGCTATAACATGCTGAAAAGCCAAATTTGCAAATTCAAGAATAATAGACAATCCACTGCCAAATGCCAAGCTTCAAATAAAGCTGACATAAAAAAGTTAAAAATATAAACTGAAAACAATCCCATTCGTTGTGTAGCGAGCCTCTGAGTCTGAGAACCAAGATGGCGTTTTTGGTAACACTTTGATGCTACTGTCTTCTGTAATGAGTATTCACGTTACTGTCTACAACACTTTGGAAAAGAAGTTCCGTATAGCATATTGACAAGTTTGACAGGGGTGCTTAACGCTGGAGAGGTGTTTTTCCGTGTGACAAATTTTATAGATGTTTATATCACAGCAGCGTAATTACGACGCTTTGAACTAAGCTAACTTCAAACAACAACCTTGGAATATCTGGTCCAGTAGAATGATTACCAAACAGATATTACCAAAAAGACAAAAATGGTTTGAAAGATTTTATCAAAAGTGCTGAATATACGTTTAATGCTTGTTTCATAGGTGTAGAAGCAGGCAAATTTTGGGGGTGCGAAGAATTAGGATTTTTGTCCAAATTTCCCCAAACTTTCCCGAAACAAACTCCAAACAAAGTGACCTCCATAAAAACGACTACATTTCCATTTTTGCCCAAGTTTTCCCTAACTTGGCCGATAACAACTAAAGACAAACATGATCTCCAAAAAAAAGAATCAAAAAAACGTCTGCACTTTCATTTTGGGTGCCATTTTTGTAAAATCAAAGCACATGCAGCAATTTGCGAAGGTTTTCATACATTTTTCTCAAATTTCCACAGAGTTTGCCTGGATTTTAAGGGATTTTGCCTGGATTTTCACCAAATCAAAAGTTTTGGGGGTGCGTTTGCACCCCCTGCATCCCCGCCTCCTACACCAGTGGCCTGTTTGCTGTTAAAGTAGACGTATTATATACCTTTAATTTCCATCTGAAGGTCAAAGTTTGTTGGCTATGAACAAAAAACAGTGAATTTATTTTTTGACTGTGGTTAACAAGAGCTGATCGAAAGTACGATTCAGGCTTACAATGTATTTCATGGTTGTCTACGCAAAACTGGGTATCTTTTACAAAAGCGTAGCCTATTCAATTACAAAAGCGTTGGCTATTTTCGAGCCAAACGAATCAACCTGCAATTCTGCAAGTAGGTAGAAGAGCAAGTACTACAGTTAAAGTCGTTCGCTTGCCGTGGTAATGCAGAGCGCGGGTGTACTCTTGGACAGAGAGAGAGCTGGGTTGCAACAAAACTATGACATATTCGAAACAAAAGGCTTGTAAAGCGATGCTGCGCCAGCTTCACTCTTTTATGGCTCGAAACGAGCTGTACTCTCTGCCGCTCAAGTACGTCTTGTGCCTGTGTAGGACGATCGATAGCGGTCGTTTCTCACGGACATTGCCCATTTCCCCGCTCAGCGGGCGGCAATCGCGTATTTATTTATTACGTCATAAACAAGCGATTGTCCTCCCATCAGTTATCGCAATACGCATCGCGCTTGCGCGCGGCGACAAAACGACTGGCGACGTGGAAAACAATCGCTTTCCCGAGCGGTCACGTCTCAACATGCAAGCGCGGCAGGCTTCGCGACTCGCGAGCGCGGGTCGCTGAAGTTCAACGAAAGGTGAAAGGATTTGCGAGCAGCCGGCACAGGCCGCAAGGCAACTGATGCAAATGCAACTTTTCGCGCAACGCGGAGGAATTTCTGACAATAAAGGCTGGTTCGAGTTTTTTCTGGCCCGACCACTTGGAACGTAAAGGGCGTCCGGCTTGACTCTACTTACAGTTACAATGCAAAGTAACCAGCGTGGCGTAAACGCGGTAAGCCGGTGCTACCCATAAAATTTGAAGCTCGCGAGCTCCTGTTACCAGCCTTTTTGTGCATCCCTGGGTTCACGGGGACTTATCGCATCTAAGACATCAACCAGGCTATGCTAACTGTGACTTGATCCCCAAACGTTTGTAAAAATCCCAAACTTGTCACGATTTTTCAACACTTCCAAGTCTTTCCAGGAGGTGAATGCTTTCATCCACTCTCAACACTTTCGTCTTGTTACAACCCTGATCCTTAATTTTACAAGTGCTCGATTAGAGCTGTATGCAAACTTCGCTACAGCAAGCTTCGCCCTTGCTTTCTTATGAGCAGCAAGTAGAAAAATATACTTATTTTTTAATTTATCCCAAGGTATTGGCAACGCCTTTTCTTGGGACTGTCTGAGGTCATGGCCGTCGAAAGGGGGGCAGGGGTATCCCCCTGGATTTTTAAATTTTCCATTTTCTTATTGCATTTTTAGTAAGAAAGGTTGTTTTCTTAGATTCGAGAGGGTAAAATGAAATTTCACCGTTTGTGCCCTTCCTGGAAAAATCTTTTTGGCTACCTCTGGAAAAATGCGCTATTGGCCCTTTCTGGAAAAAATCTTCCGGTGCCCATGTCTGAGGGATAAGAAGTGCAGTCTACAGATGACTGCTGGGCACCTCAGTGACTGTGATAATTAAATTACCCGTGCTTGCTCTGAATTACCTCGCAGCGATCATCCTATCTCCTACAGCAGGCCCTTCCATGTACATGGTCCATATCATAGTTAGCAAGTACAAAGACACTAGTAAAAGAACATTAGTAAAAGAGTTACTGAAAGAACACAAGCACACAAAAGCGCTCACTCTCGACACACAACGATGTGCATGTGTTGTTAGCTGGAACGCGCAGCCAATACCGAAACGAAGCAAACACTGAAACAACTCTCCAGCAACTACTGCATTCGCCCGTAGTCGTACCGAAGCGTAAAATAGTGGAAGAATAAATTAATCTCGCCCACGGGTGGCAAATTAAATATAACAAAAAGAAAATGTTTTAAACTCTTAGGGTTTACATATTGCAACAATGGTGTAAATCTCGTATGTTGCACGTCTTAGTAACCCAGTGTGGACAGACTGCAACGCCTGCAGACATTAAGCCTGCTTGTTTGCATGGCTGTTCGTTGTGTACTTCACGTAGCAGTGCTTACTGCCCGTCAGCAGGCACTGCTTCTTTGCTTTCCACAAAGTTTAACAGTCTATAACCATACTGCCGCAGTTGACTGCTAGAAAACCTCATTTTACGGTGGTTAAAACTATGTGTGGCACTTAGTGATGGTGACAGCAAGAGGAAAACAACCGAGTGTCTTGCCTGTCACAATTTTTACGCTTGTGGAAATCTTTTGATTTAATATCACAAGTTGACGTCAGACTTTCCTTCAAAGTTTTGGCTTTAAAGCCACTGAATCCTTTTCAGAGCGACAGAAACCAGTGTTTGTAAAGCATGTCGTTCTCCTGATTTCTAATAAACGTTTCCAGCCAATTGGACGCAGCACCGCACGTCTCCTGGTAGAGAAGGCAAGGTCCGATTGATTATATTGTTATTTCAGGTACTGTTCTTTGTATCTTTAAGCAACGCAAATTGCAAAATGTCCGAAAAAGAATAATTAACAAAGGCAATCCAGTAAGTACTTTTTCGAATCGTTTGATAATCCCGAACGTGAGGTAATTTTGCGATGTCGGCAAAAACCAAGTCTTGGCAATTGAAATGTTGACAGAAACGCTAGTTTCGCAACAGTGAATCATGTATTCGTTTGCACACCGGCAAGCCGAAGCTTCGCATTACAAAAACAACAAAAAGAATAGCATGTTTGCGTCGTTCTAACATGACTGTTAAAGAATGCTGAGATGGCAGTCGATCCTTCTGCTTGCTTGCAGGAGGCAATCGGTGCAGCACTGGTGGCGTAACTAGAGGTTTGAGCCAGGGGGTGAAAACATAGCTGAAGGAGGCCCACTATCCAACAATCAGAAAAAAGTTGAGAATTTATAGTGAATCCGGATGTGAATGTCTGTTCTGAAACCCGAAATAACAGGAAAATTCTACGAAAAACGCTCAAAAACACATCCATGGGAAAATATAATCTAAGTAGGATCCCGGTTTTTACATTTAACTTGCAAGGGGGCGGTTTGCCCCCCTTACCCCTGTCGGGTACACCACTGTGCAACACACAACCGGCTTGCAGAACACGTGTGTGTTAGGCCAAGGACTCGGACACTCTGTTTTGGTTGCAGACCGAAATCGGGAGCATGGAAGGTAAGCAAATGCCAGAGCGTGTCAAAACAAAGTGTTCGTCTCCGGTTCGATGAAGGGTGCGTGGCAAGCGCGAAGGTCGGAGACCCCGAGCGAAGCAGAGCGTTAGGACCGCGAGATTTCAAAGTTTTTCAACGGCCGGCCCGACTTGCCGGGTCGCTCTCTCCCGTGACCAGCTCGCTTTGTAGTTTGCCATAATAACCAGCAATTTACAGAGGTTTAACGCCTGGCAGCACGTTGTGGCAGCGACCGGCATGCCCGGAGCGTGGGAAAGCGTGTATTCGCAAATAGGCTCATGTATATTAATGGATCGCGCGAGTGGGAAACTCTACTTGCGTGGCGGGTACCTGGAAACAGACTTGTTTGTTGACGGAAAGCGTCGGGTCACGTGGGCCGTTGGCGACTCGCTGGCCTTTTGCGATGCCGCAGCTTTGAAGATTAGCGCTTTGGCAGATTTTTCGCAGTTGCACAGTCGTTTCGCGCAGGCTTTCCTTCTTTCATAAGTTTCACCTGTTTTAAATCAAGTGGTTACGGCACACTTACAGTTGAAGGCTGAGCGCAAACTAGAAGCAAATGTCGCTGGAGTGAAATTAAGAGCCCATCAGGTTTTGCTCATCTGCCTACGTTGCCAACCTCACTCAACGCGTAAAGCCCAGAGCGCGTGGAGGCGTGTAAGCAACAACCACTGTAAACAGGCCTGCTGTTACGGTCCAATGAGAGCATGAAAATGGCACCGATATATCGTTTTACTTGTGAAATGTTAAAACCAACCAGAATCCGATTCCAAAACATTCTGATGCTATCGAAGCACAAGCATAGGGCACGGGGTTGCAGGGAGGGCTGTAGCCGCCCAACTATTTTGCTTTCGGGCCAAAATAATTTCAAACACGGGAAAAAGATTTCCTTTGTTGAAATTGTAATCTTTCAACAATTTATTTTATGAATTTGTCTCTCTTCCGGCATTAATGGGGTGAAAATTGCATTAAATGCGCCTTTTGGTTACGTAAAGAAGTTAACATGCAGTTTTGTTTGAAAATGCGCTTTGTGACATGAACGTACTTTTACGGGCAGAACTCTGTACCCCCATATCTTTGGTCCCTCTATACCCATGAATCAAAGCAGCACCCATATCAGCGCATGAGATTTATTGATATGCACATAAAGTAGGTGACAGCTATACTTTTGATTACAACGCAGTGAACGCGTTGCACGCATTGTCTTCCTCCGGGCCGGTCATTCGGAATTCCGAAATGTTCAGTGAATTGAATGCCGGCGTTTTCAGTAATAAGAACGCGGTGCAACTATGCTTGTCGCCATGTATTGCCATTTGCGCACGCAAGCTCTTTTCAAACTTTTGGCGAATGAAAAAATAAGGTCATCACCAGTTTCTATCACCTTCGAAAATTTTCACCAATAGATTGCCATCGTACGTAAATGTGCTTGTTTAGCGTTAACCACAGAAGATCAAATGGGGTGTCGCCAGTTGCAAGCTGAAAGACCAGCCGCAACTTTCCAGTAAAGCATGGAGTTCGCGTACCTTTGGCACTACGACGTCCCTTCATTCAAGTGTTACCTATATCCCGCGTGAAAAGCTGATTTCAGGGGTCATCTCGAACTCGATTGCCCTCAGACCCACAAAAGTCAGTGCATCTTGGGCTTTTTGTCGTTTTTCGCTTTTGTTGAGATATCAAATTGTGTGCAGTGCTTAGTTTGCTGTTTGCTTGATGACTGAGTTATCCTCGTACTTCTGTTCGCTGTTAACTTCCAATTTATTGTTTATGTCCAGTTACAGACGCTCACATTTAGTCTCAAGTTAATATTGCTGACAACATGTGAATGCGCGATATCACTTCGCCCGGCGCGACACAATAAAATCGACTATTTTCCTTGTTTTTGTATCCCTGTGAACGCTTTATCGCAAATGAGCCACGCTGTTCGAATATGACGTTCAGCAGCATGAAGGAACTTCACAGATTGCAGCAGATCTTGCGAAAGCCTGTCGCTGGATTTAAAAGGCGGTGACCCAAAATGACTCGGACCAGCTGCACTTGCGGTTCTGCGGCAAAAACCACGTAAGTGAGTCGAAATTTAAGATCGCTTGGCTGCGTCAGAAAATTGCAAAACGCATGGGAACGTTGGCCTCATCATTAATAATGAACGAGAGAGCCGCAGCAGTTCGGCGGCCGGGTCTGTTGGTCAAAACGCGCTGGCAATTAGCTTCCTTTGCCGATTTTGTTTATCGCCCCGTTCATCCTTCGCGGGGGAACGCGATACGACCGTTGCTGTTAATAAGCGCGTTTTCGTGACGGCTTGCTACCGGGAATTGACAGTTCCCACGGTCTTTTGCTTCGCTACCAGCGCTTCTGTTGTGGGCGGCGCTCAACAACCCCCAATAAAACCACCATCGCGCGAAGGCAAAAGACGCTTTTGTTGCTGCTGCGTTCGTCAAAGGAACGGGCCCGAACCGGGCCAAGGCATGCCGACCGCGCTGCTGCTGCGTGATTGCGTGAAAGCCGCACTCCGTCTTTTATTCCATCTGTTAAAAAATAAAACACAAAAAGAACCAAACCGCGAACTAACGCTCCAGCTCGTTCACAACGACAGCTTCCAGCTTCCTTGCGTTCTTTTTTACCGACAAAAGGGCGTGTGAGGGGCGGGGCCAAGTGCGACCTTGTGCGTTGGTTTGCAATCGTGATCAACACGTGCACCCCTTCAGTTCACCACCCCAGAATAGTACGCAAGTTGATTACCAGCGTGTGTGGCTGCTTTGATTACTGCACTATGCTCCTAGTGATACGCTAAAACCTAAGGATGTTAGCAATACGTTTTGCTGGACTTTTAAAAAATCCTATCGTGAAAAATTTATATTTTTAATAAAATTTACCATTTTTGTCAACCATTTTCAGATAAATCAAAGCAAACACTGCAAAAACTCTTTGCGAAAATTTGAATGGTTCTGAATTGCTAAAAGTTTGAAAAATAGGTGAGAATACCTGTAAAACACGTCGGATGTAACAAAGCCTTCATGCAATGCTTGCTCCACTTCTCTTCGAAATTTGCTGGTTTTGTTACATCATAATCAAAATATAAAAAATTATTACGCAGAAAAAGGGGTAATTACATAAGCCGTAAGACTTCGATTTTTTTCGATTTTTGTGATACTGAACCAAACGGGTTTATGATATTGATCCCAAACCAAAGAAACAAGGATCAAAGTACTGGTTTGACTCTCTGCCATAAGTAAAGAGAAACATTTTGTCTTTCTCCACATGTAGAAAATAAATACACGGTTCAGATCCAGTACCTTTCATGCAATGCTACTCACCACACAAACACCAAGTTCACCTTTGACCAGAACACAATTTCCTCCTTGGCACAAGAACAGAGCGGTTCGGACGTAATACGCGTGCAATTGTTGTCGGGTGCGCTGTAATCGTAACCAAATCGAACCGAACAGAAATTAATTATAGTCGGGCATTGCGCACGCTAATTAATGCCAAGCAATCCGGCCGAACACCCTGCAAAGTACGAGCAGCTGACGATCGAGGAAACACGCGTAGCTGTACGGGCGATGCTGCGTAAATGTTACACGGTAGCAAAAAACGGCGGCCACAATGCCGGCATGCCCTTTCCCACGCGACAGCGGCTGCAAAATGTCAATAATCGGGTCGATTAACACGAATATGGAGAGGGCAGTGAACGGGGCGAACGGCGCGCGGGTCGTTTTTCGCATCCTAAATAAAGCCGACCCATATACAGCGCTTTGATGTTTGGCGCCCGCGGTCGTGTGCACAAAGGAACCGCACGCGAGAGGGCTGTCTCGCCATTGCAGTCGCGGAGATTGCGCCTTTTGCAACTTGAACTGTTGCTGCTCGCTGCTCAAGGAAATTGCGTTTGCAGCGGCGATTACGGTCATGGCCATTTAGGCCAGTTTCAAATACGACGTCCCATGTGATGTTCAGGTTGGCAGTAGGCGGCATTTTGAAAGAGCTTGTTGTTGGGTCAGTCCACACGACTGTACTGCGACGCTGCCTTAAGTAGAGCTTTATCCATTTGAAAGCAGAAAACCTAACAAATCGGCTGGTTAGTTCATGTTGTCAAAAATTGTTCCAGAAAATTGGATTTGCGGTTCTATCTAATTGTGGAAGACTAACAATTTTTCATTCATTCAACGGTCATAAAATGGCCTTCCTAACTTTAGAAAAATAGCTTCATTTGAACACTCACCAGACTTCACTGCTACTGTTGTACCAACGTGAAAGACTCTTAGATTCATCGTTGCGAACGTCACCGTACACGTCGTCAGCATCGCTTCTGCGCGTAGTTGAGGAGGAATTTGCATTTTAATTTCGGAAAATGGCGCCCTTGGTTCTGCTTTTGACATTTTTCTCGCTCCAAGCCAGCTGATGCATTGAATTGCAAAGACATTTTATGTGGACCTCCAATCAAATCGCACGGTCGAATATCAACCGCAAATTTGTGCAAAGCAATAATAGAACACTGCCTGCAACTGTGTGTTTATCACATGCGAAAGTAGCAAACGTGGTGCATCACCCTGGGCACCTGGCTTACTTTAATGGCATGCGCAAGCTGAAACGCCGACAGATCAGGCCCTGCTTCAATTCCGTGATTACTTCATCGCATTCAAACAACTGGGTCTGGAACCTTTTGAAAACGTTTTTAGAATTCAGTGACTGATGCTTGTTTGAACTCCGTTGGGAGAAAACTGAAATTCTACCTTGTGATAATGCGCTTCCAACATAAACAATCTCAAGACCGCACTTTACAGGGCAATAATTTATCCGCTTTCTCTTAACTAAGTCTTGCTAATGGCGAGCAGTCGATGGCAATTAGACGATATACTTAGAACGACTTGTTGACGTTCGCAGGAGTACTAAGTTGCTGATTTGAATACTAAACTTTCTAATTACTGCGGCGGGTCATGCCAAGTTAGCACAGATTAATCAAACCGACAGTAGTGTCTCCAGGAGCAATAAATAGAATTTGACGGCGAGGGATTGGAGACACAATGGCTTTTGTTTGGATGGCAGGAAATTCAAAGCGCGAAATTGCCATTCATAGTTAAACTTTTGCCAACACGAAAAGAGCTTAGATTGCGTACATTGCAAACATGCGCTAATTTGGATTCCCACGATTTACCTCGAGCTAATCTGTTCGCACAAACTTGTCACGTGATCAGTGAGTAGCGTGGGGTAACAATATCTTCCGTTAAGAAATTACCTCAAACGACAGCGGGGCATCTTAGAAGCATCGTCCAACCTGAATCTTGTCTTGCCGCCCAAAGCGCTTCGCGGTTTTTACTATACTAAAACGAATTATTACGACTGAAGAGATTATCTTCCAATTTGTAGTTTTTCAGTTTTGCCTGATAAAGACAAAAGTTTCAAAAATGAAAGTTGCAGGAAATCAATCTAGCAAATTATTTTTCAGTACGATACTTTCGAAATTTCAATATGACCGATGTCTAAAAAAATCTGATAGATCAGGTACCTGTCATTCAACTACACTTAAATATAACCAGGTTTTTTTAAGGTGTTTTAGGGACCCGATTCGAGTCCCTTAAATTGAAAATCGGGTCCCGAGAATCAGAGAAAATCATCATTGGGTCCCTAGAATCAAAGAAAATCGGGTCCCTAGAATCAGAGAAATCGGGTCCCTACAGGTTCATATCGGGTACCTAACATTTTGCTTTAAAAACAAACTGGTATAACCATTAAAAGATGTCCCAGAATACGTATATTATCGTGGCCGCGAGTCCGTGACCACAGTTTAATGATAATAGAATGTGGGCATTTTAGATCCGTGTATATGTGATACTATCTCCTGCCATCGTCGTATTTGGGCGGAAGTCCGAACTCTAAATATCAGTGAAATGCAATCATACCCAGTTAAAACAAACATGTGTTGCTTTTCATTCTCATCAAACAAGTTGTCTACTTGAGCCTTCAATCACAACAGGTCTCCTGCGAGAAGTTCTCCCCTCGTTTAATGGTCGAAATAGGAGCTTCCTTATGTTTGACTTGTGTCTTGCATGATGACCGTTCTTTCGAAACGAGCATACGCGTGACTCGAAGAACAAAATGTCAAGGAAGCACTGGCCCAGCTGAAGCCCTACTTTCACCGGTGACGGCAGCTTGCGTTAACGTAGATCGATGCTATCACGTACGATTTTCCTGAACCAATCACGCAATTCGAAACACGTTGTATGGATGGCAGCTGAACGGAAAGTGTGCTTGATGTCCAAACAGATTGTAATAACCAAACTGAAATTTCACTTGTGTTCGAACTAAATGGCGAGTTTAAGCGTGAGGCTGAGAAACATGGGAACTGTTGAGGTGGATGACTTTTCAAAATGCATTTATGAAGAGCTGAGATTATTTATGAAAGCTGAGATTTTTCACAAGTCTTAACCAAACCTTGCAAAGCTTCGCTTACTGCTTACTGTAATCTGGAATAGACACACCTCAGCGTACAAATGACCCACATTTAAAGCAAAAACTTTTTGTGTGTTTTGATAACGCATACCAACAGCGGAAGTTTCATACATTTATGGGCAAGACATTTAATCAGTCTAACTTATTCATTTCTTTAAAACTGGCTGCATCGCCACCGGAACCTGTTCGTAGCCTTTGAAGACTGCGCACAAGGTCTTTTCTCTTGTACTACGTGACGATCGTTCAACACTTCAAGTTTTATTTAAAGTGTCTTCCGACTTCTGTTTTAGGCGCGGCTGGGATGGCTCATGTGTGATTAGGTCGTTAGTAGACTTTAGTGCAGGTTCTTCCAAACTTAGCATCGACGGTTTCAGGATGTTTTGAACATTTCCGTTTAACTTCACATGTACATCAACAGGTTGACTCACGCGTGTGATAACTTTCTTCTAACTGTCGTCGCGAAAACCTTGTGTCAAACGGTCTTTGCCGAGCGGCATGATTATGTTGCAGCCCAAGCGACTGGGGTTTGAAAATCGAGATGCCAGCCTCGGACATCCCTGGGATTTAGTGAGTTTTGCGACTTCCGGTTTCCCAGTTTTATGAACAAAGTCTCGGTATTTCCAGAATGGTAACTTTAAGTCACACACTCGAAAATATATGGCGAAGGATTTCGTTGTGGTCTTCACGAGGGAAAAATCATCTAGGCCGACTGTTGTGTTAGGCACTGTGACGGCAATACGTTCTGCATCAGTTTTGTCTGCTAGTGTGAAGAATTGGTTCAAACTCGCCTCGTTAGTACATGAAGACTTTGGTATAAAACTTGTCGCAAAACCGAACGTAGTAATCAGGCCCGCAGCCAAGTTGTGATATTTGGGGGGCAAAAATACATTTTGTTTTCATTATATGTTTGAAACAAACTTTTCTGGCCACAACAAAATTTGAGGGTGCAAAACAAAGTTTAGGGGGAATTGCTCCCGAATTCCTCCCCCCGAAAGTTTTGAAACATTTTACCAAATCTGATAATGAAGCAACTTTTCCAAAAAGCCACGCAACAAACGTAGATCAACTATTGGTCATTCCGACACCTGAAGTGTAGACACTAAGCACAGCTCTAGCTAATGAAGAACAGCCTTGTCCTGAATTGAAACCCCAGTTAAGGCGAAACGAGCTTTTCTTGCTGCAGAATTGTTCGATACTGAAATTTGTTCGCGACTAACCAGCAACTCTGTCAGTGCGCCGGGTTTTCTACGTGTTATTACAAGAAAAACGAACAAAAAGCTTAGATGGTTTTTATCTTGTTGATTTTGATGTCTATTCGCTTCTGTGCTATGCCTAATGATCCTGTTTGTTTTCCGCGAAGCCGAGATCGGCTTGCAGAAAATTCGGGAAATCGAAAACCCTATAAACGTGACTGCTGTGGAGCAATAAAGCGGCTTGAAGTCCTCCACTGCACTCGTTCGAAAAACGATTTGTGCTTTACAAATTTTCCAAACGGCGCACACACGACCTGTCCTTGCACAGTGCTTTCGTATGAAATATTGCAAGAATGAAGATGTAACCCGAACAGTCCCCAGTACATCCCAACAACACCGTAACAACGCAGACATGGGCAACTTCCTGGCAGTGAGCCAGTCTGTTTCCGGCGGTCCGCAACTTGAGGAGCAATCGTAATGTAGACTACAAAGGGCAAAGCATTTGTGTTTTACGGTCGTTTTTAGATAGGGTCTGATAGTGCTGATTGAGGTTGCGTCCAAAAACACACTTCTCGGTCATATAAGGAGCTCCAGCTAGTCGTGTGGGTTATTAAAAATTTTATTGCCCCTCCGTTAGGATTATAGACGAACTCTCTTATTTTTCGCAAATTTAAAACTAAAGCTTTTATGTGTTGCTCAATATCTGCTTTGCACGTTTCTGGACAGCGTTAGGTTTCTCGCTAGACCAGATTCACGTCAGAAATTGTACATTGAACAAATTATAAATCTTACATTAAACGTCTGAAAATTTCGTAGCTTTGGTGCAATTCCGTGTAATCGAAAAAAGCCAACCAATCCATCTAAAGTCCTGAGAGCTGTTTCATCCCGAACAGTGAGCTGAACAAAAACATAAAAGAAATGTTAAATTTTGTACTCATTCTCTGCGTTTAAGAAACTCTGCCTAAACTGTTAGCGTGAGACCTTTGCAACGTTGGAGTAATGTGTTTTCTTGCATTACAATTTGTTAAAAAACGTAGGTAGTTAGAACAAACGTGATGCTGTTTTTGTCAGCAACACACCAGTACTGTCGCCAAAACGACCTGCAAAAGGCTTGACAGACAAAAAAACGCCTAGCGCAAATAACCATAGTCGGCAGATATTATTGATTAGGGTGGTTTGTTAGCTTTCCCACTGGGAGTTGCGCGACTGATAAATCTGGGTTTCCTAACAACGTTTATCTCTGGACACGATTCAAAGCATGCGCCATCGAGCAGCAGCTTGTTTTGCCTTCAAACAATCTTCGGCAATTAGACGTGGCCCGCTCGAACCGATTCAATTTCATAATTGGCAGCGCGCATGTTTTCGTGCCTTGCCTGTTTAAAAGAAAACGACCTTCGGACAGCAGATGATAATTTTCTGAATGCACGTAGCAAGTTAGAAAAAAACTGTGCGTCCGCTTTTATTTTCAAATAAAGAGCCGTCTATTACGGAGCGGTGGTAAGCCCAGGGGAGCGGTGGTGGGGGCGTGTTTTTCTCGAAATGCTGCCGTTGCGTTTGCTGCAAATGCGCGCAAAGTATTCATTTATATCTCCCAGCGGGAAAGGGGTTGGAATGGTTCACTTAACTTAAATTAATAGGAAAATTTGCGCAGCGCCTGAACGGCGTGAAAGATACGCCGCAGTTGGCGAAAGCGTGAGGGGGTAAGCAGCACTTCACCAGGCCTGCGTGCGACCAACGAAAAACGTTTGTCCTTTCAACGCCGTGACGTGTCGCCAAAGGCGTTTTAATTGCAATCAAAATGTAAATCGCTCATGCAAAATACGTTTTTTCTCCTCCCCCAAATAATGTAAGAAAAACAGCACTTTTTCTTCCAGGCAATCAACGTGTTTTGTATTTGCTATTTATTGCTGTTTTTCACGTATTTTGTCAACTTTCTNCAACAAACGGAAGTACAGGTTTTTAAACCATTGTTTACGCAAGCTACCCAAGCTCTCGCAAAAAATACTTAAACGAACTTTCCTTGATATGTCGATTAGCACAGTTAGTAAGATATCCAACAGTTCAGACAATATTAGATAAGAGCATAGCACTGCACATGCCCGTTTCTAGCGAAAAATCGCCAGTTGCTGTCACAGTATGATTTCGCTATTCGTTTTTTTTCTTGTTTTTCCTCTTTGATTTCGTAAAATCCGCCTCGTATAGACGTTGCAGAATGTGCGGCACTGGCGCCACATCAAAGGCGACCCTACTGATGGCGCGAGAACAAAAATCAAGCATTCCAAGAACGCGTCGGCAGGTAAGTTCATCCCTCGTCCGTCAGGTGCCAAATCGACTCGCGCCGAGCTAATAAAACGGCATGAAACAACTAGCCATGGTCATTACGTCATACCTGAGGGTCGTGGTTGGAATTTGACGCGTGAGTGCCATTACGGCGTAGACGGGTGACCTGCGTCCATTATTGCTGGCAGCGACCGGTTGCGAGCGTTACCAGGAGGGGAGGCGGCGTCAAAACGAGACGGAGGGGTGAACGCGAGATGGATTAGCCCCTTTTAAAGCTACAGAACAAGAGGATAAAGTGGCTTACAGTGTGGGAGGCGACCGGAGCAAGAAAGAAACCGGCCAAGAGAAGAGCGCTCCAGCACGCGCCTTTGCGCGCGCTTGTGTTTACACTTGATCTGATTGCTGTCGGCGAGCGTGGGAACGCCGCCCGACGCAATTTCGCACAGGCTAACGAGCCGCGCGGTCTTCCCCTTTCTCGTTCAATCATCGCCGATCCATTTCAGCCGTGAGCGCCTTTTTCCTCCCGACGGACGCGTCCTCAGCGCACTGGCGTTGTTTACTTATTGCAGAGCGAGCGGCTGGTCGCCGCCACTTTTTCTCGCCTGCTCGGGAGCAACGGCGGACCGAGCGGGAAAAAGGCTGAAAAACGAGAGTTGAGTCGCGGAACGGAAGCGAGCTTTGAGTCTTGCGAGCCACACGCGACCGCAGCTTATAAAGAAGCGAACGGGGTTGATTCGCCGTCAGTCTGATGTGGAAAGGGTCGTAGTAGGAGTCAGTGGATAGCTACCTGGCTCGTTAACGATGCATGTGTAGAAGGATTGTTGGCGACCTTGAATAGTTCACCTGCAGGAAAGCTTTTGCGATCAACTAATATTTTCGTGAATTAGAAAAGAAGTGTTTTTTGTTAGAAAAGAAGTAGCTGACGCTTATGCACCAACAGCTAAACTTCCTTCTGCAAATGCTGTAGTGCATGTCTGCTGGAGTTTACTTAATTCAGTTAACTATTTTAACTGGAAATTGCTGATGATCAACATATTTTATTTTAACAGGCAACTAGTTCTGAAGTTACGACAGGTCGCTTGTTTGCGATTGCGCGAATTGCCTTGTGTTGAGTAGCCGAGCTTCTTTTTGAGCGAAGCCTTTGGATCTACGCCGTGACAGCAGCTGCTGACAGTGTGATTTATTCTCTGCTATAACCGACGATCAGGCCAAACACTATCAATGAAGACCGCGATGGCACCTCACTCCCAGTCGCTGCATATGGTCTCCTCGGGAAGTGTGATGAAAAGTGACCGCCGAGTAAGTGCTTTTCTCCCAGTATTGTTTCAACGATTCGGCCTCGCTTTGCTCTACAGTAAAGCCCATGTCACAATGAAACGTCTTCCATACAAAAGCAAAACAACGCATGATTCTAGTAAAGTAACTGTCCATAGGCTCTGCCGGAACGATGTATACTGTACAAAAACAAGATTTGTTGCATGGTTAAATTGAGTGACGAGGGGCTGTTGCATTGTTATTGTGTTTCCCACTAAAAAACGATTGTTCCTTTGGGAATTGTGCGCATGACCTAACCTCCCCGTGCCTTTTTGTTCAGGCTTCGAAACCACTGATGGAGAAAAGACGTCGCGAGCGCATCAACAAAAGTCTGAACGAACTGAAGTCGATCCTCCTCAACGCTCTGCGAAAAGACGTAAGCATGCTTGATTGTGATGTAAGAATGCGTGGTGTGCATCTATCAGTGAAAATATGTTGAAGGACGTGTTTGTCTCGTAGTGCTGACAATTCTGAAAATCTTTGGAGTTGTCCGAAACATTCGACTCAAGCGCTCACATGCGATGACAGTTTTAAATAAAAGTTGGTTTTAAGCGCTACTAGAGGTGGTAAACTGCTTGTTCTACGTTGAACATTCGCCGACACGTTCAGCGTTTGTCTTTGACGTGGTCAGTTAAACTTCGAAGAAAACTTAGTCGCAAGCTAACCACTGATTCACTTGCCGTCATCTAGAATGCGACTGTTTTTTTTATTAGGAGCAGTATTCGCTAAATCTTTTGTCGCGTGTGAATCATCTCATTTGCAAGCACTCTTCTCTCCGCAGCAGAGCACATGCCATTCGAAGCTCGAAAAAGCTGACATCTTGGAAATGACGGTCAGATATTTGCGCACAATCCAGAGGCAGCGTGCCACCGCCGCCATGACCATTGACCCGAGCATCATCAACAAGTACAGGAGTGGCTACGTGGAATGCAAGAACGAAGTGTCGCATTTTATGGATGCTCCCGCCGAGAGCGTCCATCCGGACGTCAAAGCAAGGTGAGCGCCGGCACGGTTTTTGTACATTTTGTTTCTTGGCTTTGGCAAGAAATACTTAGGAGGCGCGAACCGTCCGTAAATCTGCACTTTTCTTGTTGGTAAAAATAAACGTGATAGCTAACTTCCCGTGTGAAGGGGTCAGCTGGAAAAAAGACAAATTGAGCTGCAAAATTTGATTTCGTGTTATCAGCGTTAACAAAAATTTTTTAGCGAACAAGCTCAGCTTGTCGATAAACAGGCTTGGCTTGAAGGTTATGTAAAGTTTTGACTAAAAGGAAACATAATCGAATTTGTTTGGTATATGACAAGATCTTATTACGCAGCCAACATTTTGGCACCTACTACGTACAGTAATAACACTTGTCTCATTGTTGGTGCGGCGTTTGTGGGTTTATAGAGCAGTATTCACATTTCTCGTTTAGCTGGCATTATAGAAAAATGAGTATGCGTGCGTATGGCGGCTTTTGTTCAGCGCGCCATCTTTTTTCTTAAGCTCTGAGTCGTCCGTAGCGTTATCGTCGTCCCTTGAATTAAAGAACGTATTTTTTAACAGATTGATGAACCATCTTGGAAACAGCGTACCATCGCAATCCGGTCCCATGCCTGCCCACATGATGCCGCACGGTCCTCGAGGGACTCCCCTGCTTACCAGCATGCCCCCGGTCCCGGCCGGGTCTACCATCTCCCCTCTCCAGATTCGTATGGCACCCAACACACAAATCCAGCAAGCCATGGCTGTGGCTGCCGCAATGGCCCAAAATCGCACTCTGATGCAACAGCAGCAGCAGATGCAAGGCATGAATTTTGGCATAAGAGAGTCGCTGTATCACGCCGTAGCCGAGGACAGATCTCAAACTCCAAACTCGCTAGCGGCGGAAAGTCCCCTGCCCAGGCATGCCAGTCCCAAGGTGGAGGTGAAGCCTCGTAATCATAACCGACGCAACAGTGAATCATCTTACGGCTCGTCGGGTTTCGCGTCCCCCGGCTCGCCCGTGTCGCTTTCGCCTTCGACGACGCCGAGAAAAACCGCACCTGGCGCTGAAACGTCGCAGCGAACCGTTCAAGGGAGCTTCGTTTTCGTTCCACAGTCTTCAACGTCGGCGAGCCACTCGCCAAGACCGACCAGCATGGACAGTGAGCATTCCCGAGATAAGCTTGTTGTAGATCGTTCCGTTTCAAGGTCGCCAGCCAGCTCGATTTCCTCCCCCGCACCTTGTACGTCCCGCGACGGCGATTCCGTTGCAGCGCGCCCGCGCAATGCACCCTCCCCGACTTCGTCAATTGGCAGTGTCGACTCGGAGCCAGTCTGGCGGCCGTGGTGAAAATCCCATACTGTGTAAGGTACAACCTACGCCAACTGCCCATTTCCGTCTCTTCCATTTGTTCGTTGTTTTCGCGTCTTGTACATTCGCGAATGTTTTGCGGCTGCAGTAGCGACTGTTTTGAAACCAAGGTTGATGTGACCTTAATTTACTACTGTTCCTTTTTGTGCTGCTGCTTTGGAGTTTAAACTTTATAAGGTTTCTGACTTCCGGGCTAGTCTCCTGCCCGTTTTGGTGACGCCATCGTTTTCTTGTGTAGTTAATCGTGTGTGTGTGACTTCCGTTTTCGGGCACCGAAAGATAAACAGTTTGCGACACACTTTCGCGGGTTGTCTTGGCTGCCAAGCAATCCTATCGTGTTTTTTTGTGGTTGCTCTAGCAACCGATCAAGCGCAATGTGTGCGTGTGTGTTGTGTGCGTTTTGTATTTTTTTTTTCTTTTTCATTATTGGCTGTGGAATCTTTTCAACGAAGGCACACCCGTGCCTTTGAACATCTTTGCGCGTCATCGGTAGTTACTGTTTTCTTTTATGACGTTCTTTTCGCGTTTGTTTCCTGGTCAGTTCACGCCACGTTTTCTGATTAGAGTTTATATTATATATATCTTGAGAATAAAAAAAACAAACAACCTTATGCGGCCTGCTCTGAAGCTCACGTTTTCCTGAGTGCAGCCAAGCGTAACGCATTGACAATTTCCAGCACCTGCGGCAATTACAGTTCGTGGCGCAGTTCTACTGCACCCACTTGTTGCCTGGCAACTGCAAACGAGCGTGCTCGTACGAAAAGCTAATAAGCCGACCTGGGAAATTATTTCTACCCTTTTTATTGGTTCCGGAAAATAGGCAGACGGGTGGATGCTTGAAATTTAACACGGGTTGCAGTGCGACGGCTGTGTTCGTCGCGACAGCAAATTTGTTTAGTCGCGCAGGAGATTAGCAGTTAAGGCGGCTTTTAACTCGTTGAGGCGATATTAAAGAACAGGTTGCAAGGCTTGGCAGGTGCAGTGATAGTTGAGCATTTGTCCGTTTCGCTCACTTGACAGTTTTCATGCAGGGATTGTTGTTTTCAAACACAACTCAGCACGACGTAAATCCGAGTAGAAGAAACGTGGCATTGGAAGTCCAAGTCGAACCGCCATGACAGGTGCGGGTACAACTAACGGTTATAAACAAAGACATATCCTTGCACTAACACAGCAATATCATCAAACCTTTTACACTTTGCACAGCTTCTAGACACATGTAAGTGCTGGTAGCCTCGCAACCTGATGATGGAAAAAACACAAAGAAAAGTTATTTTACGATAATCAACCACACTCAGTTTCCTAATACAGTATCAACATTTGTGGTACCCTCATATCTATGCTGAAAACGGTCTAACCAACAGTGTTACGAAAGCGCTTCGAAACCTGACAATTAAAATTCAAAATATATTTGCAACTGTAAAACCCTGCAAATGTCTCATTGTGTATGATCCAGTATGTCACTACGTGGGGTTTGGGTGAGCTGAGTCCCAATTCAAAGTTCGAGGATTGTATGTGATGCGGCAACACTAGCGCAGTTAAACGCTATACTATAAAGCTGATCAAAGCTTGCTCAAGCTTTGATCAGCTTTTATTTTATAACTTCCCTGGCAACATTGAAAACCCTCCTAAAGGACCTTTTCAGACGAGAGGGCTGTCATTATATGCTAAGAACAACAAAACGCCTCGCCCCCCTTTCTTTTTGCAATAATTTCGTGTTTGTGTCACGAATATAGCAGAGAATATACAACTTTAATTATGTAAATGCATCGTTGATCACGTTTTGGTCTACAAAGTTCATACAGGTAGGGTCATAGCCAGTGGAGACAGGTGATACCAGGCTCCAATCGTTTGCAATTTATTCCCTATGATGGTTTTTGTCTATCGCTGACAGGAGGCCCCGTTGTTTGGTCTCCTCTTCTCATCAAACAAAATCTGGCTACACCTCTGCATTTAAGTAAAATTGCAAAAAAAGAAATGTTGAAAAACAGTTGGTAATCAAAAGCTTGGTTGCAGAGAAAAGCCTTGACCGCAATTGGTCACAACAAGCAAAGACAAAATTTAGAGCACTTGTTGTATCAGTATGTTCGCTTTGGGTCTATGCATGATAAGCAACAATTTATTCCGTGGAAAAACAGTTATAAAATGTGTCGTTATCCAGAAAATAAATCTTCCATTTGTCTTATTACTAATCCACTTGTTAGCAGCATGCATCAATGCAGCAGCATGCATCAATGCAAATTGCTGTTATTTATTGTTGTTACAGACACGAGTTTTACTGGATGTTGAAATGAAATTACATAAAAAAACACGAACAAGCATTTTTACATTTTTTGGCTCCTGAAAATTGCCAACATGCTTTCACGACGACAGCCAATAAAAGCATTATTACTTGTTGTTACTCTAACTTTCATGCTGTACCTTGGTTTCTATAACGAGGGAAGATCCGATGGCCACTTATGCTCATGATTAGGTTTGTTTACAAACCACGCTTCGTTGTTTCAGACAAATAATTTCACTGGTCAAGTGTCGGAGAAGATACTTCTTTAAACCATCAACGATTTAACCCGAATCACCGATATTGCTGTTCCACGTGTTCCGATGCAGCAGTTGTGTGTGGTTTGTTTAGAAAACGCATGTTCAGGTTCATGATACTTCAAAACCTCTTAATTCCTCGACAATATTAAAATGGAAAGAAGCAAGCCGATCCCGATAGTGTTATTTTATTAGGCATAGTGTTATTTCGTTGCAGACATTTATTCTTCAAACATACGATTGCAAAACCTTCGAGTAAAAGCGGAGCGGTTGCGATTTTTACCCGAGGCAATCGAAAAATCTCCAGCGCCGTTTGCTGTCTGTTGTGCAAAGTCTAGCATGGCAACGTAACTGATGCTAACCTGTTTCCTTATCCAAGCATTATTAGGAAGTTGGGTCTTTTCTTTGGGTCTTTTCTTTCATTTCTCCAACGTCTGCACAAATTTAAGATATTTCGTTCGGTCCAACAACATCGCACTGTAGCAATATGTGTGTTAGATTAGACAAATAGTGTCAGATACATGTGAACAAAGACAGCCAATGAGTTCTCTGTAGTTTTGAACGCATGTATAACAGGGCTTTTTCACCTTGTCCAGGATCAGACCCGCGTTACGTTAAGGGACTTCGGAATAGCGGTTGGGCAGGGGGCAGTGAAAGCATTCAGAGCAATGGAAACTTATGAAAAACAAAAAAAAACGTTACCAATTATGCCTGTTTCTGTTCAGTAACAATGTTGACTTTAAATATAATAATATAAATTATAGAAAATCATTCTGCATTTTCTGAGTGCGCGAATAACTGCAATAAATATTTTCAAGTCGGTCTTGATAAACCATGAAAGTACCTATGATACTTTTATAACAAGGCACCTCCGTTCCCGTTGCCGCCCTTATGAAAGCGTGGGGGGTAATGCCTCCATCATGCCCCAGCTCTCCGAAGTCCGTGGAACACGAGTTAATTATATTAAAATTCTCGCCACCCAAACACCAAATACATTTTGTCTCCTTTCTGCAGGTTAATTCAAAATGTTTTACCTGCGATTACTTTTAACTAAACAAAACCAAAACTAGCGAACATCCAATGAGCAAAATTTTTATTTCGGATTCTCCTTCAGTACCACAGCGCAATCAAATTGCTTCAAAGCAATGTGGTGGGCGAAGTACCGTTGAAATAGGAAATCCATTGCGTTGAACTTCAAAATGTTTTCATAAAATAAAAAATTATTGCATTTTGAATTCATCTCCAGTAGACTAATAATAGCGTTGGTGGCGCTGATTTTTCTGCAAAATCAAAGCTGTACGAATGCTATGACACGTGACGAAATGCACTATATAAGGCCAGAGTTGACGGTAGGCGATACAAAAAAAATCACTCATTTAAGTGAGCATTTAGGTGCTAGTCTGCTTTATACATCTGATATGACCTGTGTAGAGTACTCTTTACCGCACTGGCGACTGTAATAAGTTTCACCGAAAACGTTTGCATCTTTTGAAGTTCATTAGTGGCATAAAATTTCATAAGGTTGTAGGAACACAACGTTGTACAAACTTTACAAAAATAGCTCACAATTGCTTTGAGTTATCAGGGCTCACAATTGCTTTGAGTTATCACAATTGCTTTGAGTTATTAAAGGCAAAGGCGATGCTATGAAAGCAACCAACGGTAAGCATCCAGCCACGTGCCAACAACTGAACAACGCAATCGTTGCTTTACCAAGGCAGCAAGATATAAACTACAATTAGCAAAAACCCTTGAAGTAGCCTTGTGTTTTTTGCCCTCATAGTAGTTTATTTTCTGCACCCTCAGAAGCCAAGTTTGAAAACCTGGGCCCTTAAAACATTTAACAAAATTCACCACAATCTGTTGTCTAAAAACTATTTATGTGTAATGCGAACATGTTCCTGGTAAGAAATTTGGATAATTAGTTTCAGGAAACAGATCATGCAAGCCAGATGCGGTCAGATAAGATATTTTGGGGTTCAGATAAGGGGGACTTTCTGTCGATCCCCTTCTCTGTAACCAGTGGTGACGAGCAAGGGTGCTGAGGGACTGAGCTAACAGTTGTTTGCTGTATATCTTCAATGAACTTTCAGTTAAACTAAATTTGACCAGAAATTAGTCCCAGCATAACTGATAGCGCCAATTACAGTAGATGTATTGTATGTTGTGATTGCGCTGCAGAACGCCCAACTGATTTATCCTGAAAAAAAACCGGAAAGAACACTTAGTTGCGATGTACTTCTTATTCTAAGAAAAAATAAACCATTCCATGTACCTAAGGTTCAGGTTAGTGCTGCAAGTATCTAGTTTGCCTAACTGTTTGACAAAGTTAGCACAGTGCTTGATGCTTTATTAAAGAATGGCCATGACGTCCACATACAAGTCAAATCGCCCTACTGGTTTTCAAACAAATGGCGAGGAATCTTCACTCACTGTTCAATTCCAGTAAAAACACTTTATTTAATGTTCAGCGTATGCCTACTAAATTATGAAAACATTTGAACTATCAAGGGTGGCCGGCTGGTCGTTTTCGCTAGTATAAGGCCCAGGGACGGATCCAGCCCGTAAGGTTGGTGGGGGGGGCGATTTCAGTAACATTTGGTGGTCAAGTCTTATTACGGGTTTACTATTGTGAACGAGATGACGTATACCTCACAACACTGTTGTGAAAAAACAATGGACGGAAAAATTACCTTATACTGCGAATACTGTTTTCCGAATTATACAAAATCATGGTAAATAAAGTAAATTTAATTCGCTTTAGGGGGAGATCCCCCCTGGATCGGCCCCTGATAAGGCTACATACCGATTTTGAAATTTGGATGCTTTGATTCGCTACAACTTAAAGACGTTGATTCAATTCCGTGCGTCTTCAGCCAACAGTTTTATTGACTCACCTGAAAAGCCTGGTGCTTTTCAAAAGTCTTCATTGTCACCCACTACGTAAAGGTTCGCTACGATTACGAAAGATAGTTACGCAGTCGGTGACGTAGTTTTGTAAGTGCCCATTCCCACCGAGTTTTTCTCATATACAATTCACTTACGCTCCACCATCCCTATCGTGGGCACAGTTGAAAAAATTTTCTTGCGTGCAGTTTTGTTTCAAACTGTTCGCGCGTTAACCGGTTTGATGGATATCTTGAGCATCAGATGAATTAATGAACAAAGAATTTCTTGCTTGCGCTGGTCAGTTTCTATTATAACGCAATCAACCTGTCTTATCTCGAGCATCCATCGGGAAAAAGTTTTCACCACGAGCTTGGTAAAGGTCATGACCTTGACTTGGATTCAAGAAAAAGATAACGTTACGCTGTCATGAAAAATTTAACACACCTGTTGAATTTTTCCTCAATCTTGAAAAAAGTGCAATAAACTAGTGACTTTTCGACGCATGGGCCCAAAAAGCTCCAGGGGCCTTTTTTTGGTGTTAATAATGTGTTTGCCCTTATCGACCGGTTGCATTTTCAAGTCTAGATTTAAACTCACAGCTGTGAATGGTTGCTGTGAGAACCTCGGTATGCTGCTTTGCCGGCGAGACAACAGAGCTGTCAAGATCGCCCCGCTACGAACGAAAACAATTGGCCTTTGAACACAGGGTTTACGCATTGCCTGCTGAGTATGCACGATCAGCTTGCATTAGAGTCTTCATCTGGCAAAAATGTAAGCACCACATTGGAATCGACACAAGAATGTAAATAAAAACACTTGAACGTATTCGGTAAAGAGAAATAATGGATGAAATATTCAAATATAGCAACTTTCTGGCAAGAGAAATTAACAAGCATTCAAGTTGTCAAAGGCGTGCTGCACCCAGTCTTTGACGCCCCTTCAACGATGGTTTATTTGTTGCGGCACAATCCTATTGACACTGTGACAATCGTACTACTTCGTCACAATATCACATTGTGAAAACAATTACTGTGGATTTAGGTCACTTTGTTCGGAAACAAAGCTTAAACGTATATACTGTATTTGCTGTTACTGAGGGCGTATCAGCAGCAAGAATTCCAATATATCTTCTGAAAGAAGTGCACGAACAAAACCTCAAAAGGTCACACTTGTTGCACAGTTTGCAGGCTGCAACAATGCTGATCATATTGAGGTGTGTGAAACCAAAGCAGAATCGCTTTGCCATCACTACTTCATGTTCTTAGGCAAGCGTTGACTTGTAAAGAATGATATTGATGGTTTGCTACCGATTTCTCGTTCTTCTTTTATCTTAGAATTTTCTGTCAATTTTTGAAAATTTCCTTGAGGTCCCAATTTCAGGGCAGCCATCATATGGATCCAAGTCACCACTCCCGCACTTCAGAAAACACAGTTTATAGCCTTGCAGCTTGTAGAGGTTTCATGTTGGCTTGTGAAGCAAGCTTGCTGCTGGAATCTTGTTTATCGATTTCCTATGTAAAGGCCTCCTCAGTGTTTTGGCTTTGTGTGTCAGGCCTGTCTGTGAAAACGCGTCAAAACATTTGTGAAAAGATTACCGAAGGAAGGCCTGCCTGAAAAAAAAAAGCAAAGAAGTGCTTCACACAAAACAGGTCCGAACGCTGTTAAGATGCGGGACAGTCTTTGCGTTTATGAAGTGACGGTTCAATGCAATTTTTTGACTCATTCGCTCTGTAGATAAATAACCAGGTCCCTTGATGAAGATTCGCTCTCGGAGTAGATTGGCGCTCGCCTCAAAGCCAGAAAATCGGTAAGCGCTTTGTGAGGTCATAGACGCTGCAGATCAAATGAGACTGACGACATGCTTTGGCAGAAGCCGGTGGGCGTCATGAGATGTTTGCGCCTGGCGCAACGAATCTGTTTTAACGCGTTGAGTAATAGAAAATGAGTCTGATGCAGTGTGTGGCGTGTCGTCAAGCCCGGTAGGAGTTCTGTCTCGCGCAACTGCGATAAAGAACGTTAGATTACCTCAGGAAGCACCTGAAGGCCTTGACTGAATTGCTGTTTATGTTTGTTTGTTGAAAGAATACACAATCCTATGACTGAAAACTTGGAAAACTTTTGCTCCAAGCAACTTTTGTTTGGGAACTTGTGTTGAAAAATTTTCTGTTCCAAGAAAATTTTGTTTCAAGAAAATATTTTTCCAAGAAGATTTTGTGCCAAGAAATGATAGCAGCCCCATGTAAACCATGAGAATACCATAAGTCTGCTGCGATGTCGCAAAACTCTTCAACCAGGGGTCATTCGGCCGGGAGATCGACATCCTCACGGATATTGAACGTTTTTTCCTTAAATCGTAAATCAGAAAGTCTTGGTACGCGAGCGCCGATAAATAAATTACCTGATTTCATTTGTTTCATTTTAAAGCACTGAGCTGTTCGCGGCGACGTCTACGGCGTATGTGCGCCGGCACGAGACAGCGTCGTAACGGACAGAAGATAACTAAAGTACCGCAGAAAGCAAAGTGGAATTCTTTTTGTATCTGCCTTACGGATAGCACGACATTGCTTCATGATTTTGTTGCCTGATGACTCGACTTACAAAACCTTTGTTCATTACGACCGGGCCGGAGAAAACCTTCGGAAAGTCGCCAGATCAAGAAACAATATTGGCAGAAAATCGCCAAATCCACAAACTTCAAATATCGTAGAATACAAATACTAATTACAAAATTAATTTCTTCAAGAAGTGCCGAACTCCAGCTGATGAGGAGCGTATCTGCTTTTCAAAAACTGCCAACTGGCAACTGGCAACGAGGCCCTGATTAATTGGATCCAAAAATCATGTGGCTCGGCCTGGAAACATGCACCTGTGACAGGAAAGTGGCAAATTTGACACGATTTCAGTTGTCCCTGCGCGTTGATGGTGAGTTGAATCATCTGCAGCAGAGACAGACTTTAGTCAGGGTTCAACAACCTCAGGCTAGAGGTGACAGTGGACTCGATGTAGGATACACGAGTGGCATTTGTCGAAAATTAGCTGCCTGCGTCACAGGCCGTTCGAGTTACTTGCTTGTTTTCGAGACCTGCAGAGGAACGCGATATGTTTCTTCAAACGGTATTAAAGGGCTTTTGTTCTGGTCGGGGCGACATCCAGCTTTAAAGAACCAGGTGACACTTGGCGCGCGTGCCCCGCGTTTTCGAAAGGCGGCTGGCGGGCAGCTCAAGGGACGTTCTGCCCTATCGTGTGCTGTGAGAATGCGGCGGCAACGCGATAGAGTTGCGCGCCAGACGATACGATTGCTTGTCTGAGCGCGTGCACGCCATTGTCTGGCCATGGGAAAACGGGTGTCGGTTATTGATGCCCGGCCTTTTGTAGAAACGTGAGGACAAACGACATAAAGTCGATGATCCTGGTGTCAAATCAAAGGGGACAAAAAGGAACGTGCTCGAGGTCTTTTTTGTCGCTGTCACTTTATTACCCGGCACCAACATCGGCCTCAAGTACCGGATTGGGGGAAACCGAAGGGTTTACGTTCTTTGCTCGCGCTTTTTTGTGTTGTTTAATTGACGTATGGGACGTGAGTAATGGTATGAGTGTTGCAGGTTCCCTTACCGGCAGAAGCGGTCCATTTTAACAACATTTTGCTCTGCTGCTTCCGATGCCAAGTCAGCGGTGATCAAACATCTGCTGTCGAGGGTGGGCTTACTGAACGTGACGAGCTTTTGCGTGAATGGCAATGCAGAAACACAAAAATCGTGTCAGAAAAGCTAACCTTTAATTTCTGCAAACTTGATAAACTGACAGTAAAGGCATTTCCCGTTTTTCATAATAAAAAATTTTTTTTTGAAATTCAACTGTTCGGTTTTTACTTCAAGCAATTAAAATTTGTGTGTTTTCTGCGGCGTTTTCACAATTCGACCACACCAAATAATTGACACGCGAATAGAAAAAAGGAACACAGTTTGGAAGTTTTTGTGCGGAATTTTTCAGTTGCAGCTTCAGTCAAACCTACGCAAAGCTTCGTACCTGACAAATCACGTTCGCTACAAAGAACCCCTTGTCAAACAAGCGAATGCGTCTCCACCTCCTTGCTAATTACGAGGCATCTATCTGCATTGAAAATAAGAAACAAACCTAATCCCATCACAACGGCTTTTCTCGTTTCAGAAGACAGAGTGCCCAGGTGCGAAATGTGGCTACATGCAAACATATGGGGTTGCAAAATGTGCCGGCACGCCTTGGCGAAAGCTGAACTCGCTCTGTTCAAGTACCACAGGTGCACTGGCTTGGCTTCGTGTGTGAATCGGCGATTTCTGCTCGTTTGCTTTCCCGCAATTACGTAGATGATTTGATTTGAGTTGCTTGTATTGCGTTCAAGAGCTTGAAGACCCTTCTTAAAAGACAGATCAGACAACAACAGATTTCTTTAATGGCAAGTACAAAATGTGCTGCTGCGACATTCGGCTTGTTTTCTATACAAGCCTGGTACGACTGGTACGAAATTTGTTCTCGCAACTAAATGCTTTATTTACTGCGTTGGAAAAGAGTTGACCTTTTCTGAGTGGATTGTTGTAACCGAGAGTGAGTGAAAATTTGAGGTAAACTAAGGCAAGCCCAGTGTGAATGAGTGAACAGGGCTCTTAAATGGGTTAAGGCAGTGGTTCGTAATGTTCTTAACCTTTTCATCCCCAGATTGTTCATGGAGACCTAGAAGGAATGCCAAAATGTTTTCTTTTAACCTTCAGATCCATAAACAGCGATTACTATTTTGACTAATGACATAACCGCAGACGAGGGGTCCCCCAAGCCAATATCTTTAGAAATAGGAGTCCCTGCGGACGGGAAGGTTAAAGAACCACTGGGTTAAGGAATGCGCAATACTTTTGAGAGTATTTTTTGTGATCCTCATTTCTTTTTAGCGATAACGGTATTTGCAATTGTGAAATGATTCTTTATATTCAATAAGGAGTGCAAAATTGTTTTTCAATACTTTCTAAAAAGTCCTAAAAGTTTTAATTCAACGCTGAAATATGAAAATCAACATGCAAATGAAACGAAAATGGACGTGAATATGGATGTAAAGCTCGAGGCTTGTATTGGCAAAAATAAAGATTGTTTTAACAATATTTCGAAGACTTTTATTATATAGCTTTTCAGTACCTCAATTTTGCTAACTAAAATAAAATCGGAGGCTTAAAAGATAGACGTTTGCTTTTGGGATCTAATATTACATCACTGCAACATTTTCATGGTGACTGTTAGTCTCACGCGCATTCAGCATGCAGCTTTTTATATTGCTTTTGTTTTATACAAGTTCGTTGCAGCCCGTCCCCTGATCATTTTTGATAAAGTCCAAAGCACAGCTTTCGGATTAAGTCTGGAAGTTCATGATAAAGTAACGAACACTCTCAAACTACGGCACATTGCTCTAGTTATTTTCAGAACTGTCGCCAGAAAATATTCAACACGGGGGCTTTACGTTTGTGCAAGGGGGCTTGACATCCTAAAATTTGACAGAAACTCCTGATTTGTAGTTGTTAATTCAATTTGGGGGGCTTGAAGTTTTTTTTGGGAGGGATTAACTAATATTCCAGTCGGTTAATGTTTTGAGGATCTCCAAACTCTTTGCAACGTGAGGTGTAATAATGCTGAAAATGGATGGAGCAGATAACTTGGACGATGACTGTGATGATGTAATGCAATTTTTTTAGCGCACAGGCAAGCGGTACTACTGGGTCAGATGTATCATACCCACCGTACCCACGTCTCGCTCCGAGTAGAACGAGCACTAAGCCTCGCTATGACGCTATCGAATGCAACAATCGGCTGTTTGTTACGTTGCTGCAATCACAAAGCTGCGTCTCAACCCATGAGTAAGATTTCGGTGCCAGCCCACGCTGCGGATAAGCGCAGAAAGAACAGTTTGTTCTGGCAATTTAATTTCGTAAGCATCGCAAGCTGTAAGAGTCACGTGACTCCAATCACCAATCGAAGAAAGCATTACGTCATGTAGCTTTAAGCCACCTGTGCGTTGTCACGAGCGTGTGGAATCGTGTTGCATTTGCCTGAGCTGTGCAGAATACGCTATTTTTTGCTGCCGTCAACCTGTTTTTGCGCATGGCTTTTTTATCTTGTGCGTTGGCAAACAAGTTGTATTTTGTGGCCCACTGCATTGCGCTGTTTCGCCACAAGCAATAGGTATTAGAAAACAGTAACAGCAATTGACGTAATTGCAAGTATGCCCAAGCTTCCGCCTGGTAGACCGAAACAAACCTGCGGTTATCAAGCCTTGTTCCTCAAATTGCGGAGTTTGGGAAAAAAGTGTTTTCTCAAGTCAAATGTAGGTACTTTGGAAGCACGAAAAGTCGGTGTTTGACTTCTTACAATTTCATCTTTTGAAGAGCTTTCGTTTTTCAACTGAATTCTATTGACCGCAGTAAACATAAACTTAAAAAAAACAAAAAAAGAAGCCCGAGTTCCGCTCCATGGAAAAAATAGAAAGAATACTCACAAACATAACCGCAGCGATTCACAAAAATCGGTCTAAACGGTTGCTTGATAAAAATTCAAAACTTAACTACAATTGTGGAAAACAATCATGTCAGGGAAAAAAATCGAGTAAAGATTTTTGAACAAGTGAAGAGGTAAACTTTCATATTTTGAGGTAACTTCTCGTATGCATTTTCTATTAGTATTGCTATTTATTCTGGGATTAAGCGGTTTTCATTAACGCATACTGCACCTTGCGTAATGATTATGGTCGTTGGATGATATTTCGAATAGCTAGAGTAGTGTTAGCGCTGGGCAATGGACGGTCGTGAAAATCGTTCGTTAATTTGGCCGATTCTAGCTTATATACCCCTTTTTTTTTGAAAACCGTTGTTTTGTAAATGGGTTTAATGCATGATAACTGCTGAACCTCATGTTTTATGCAGTACAGTGTTTTGCTTGAATTGATTTTAAATGTGAAGTGTTTGCAGCTCTCCAAGCCACAACACAATAACTTGAGTAGCTCCAGAGGCGTAACGAGGTTAGATGGCGCCTGGGGCAAGAAACAAGTTTGGCGCCCCATGTTTGAACCTGATGTCTTTCCGAAGCAAATGCAGTGTCGGTGAAGAAAGTACTTGCGACATTTTTGGGACTTTTTGCCCCCCCCCGCAGTCATTCGGCGCCCCCCAAGGTGATTCGGCGCCCCCGTTGCGAATTGTGCCCCTCTTGCCCTCTTCGTTACGTCCCTGAGTGGCTGTATGTAAAACTGTAGCAAATTAGTTTAAGTGGATCGCGTCAAAGTGCCTGACTCTATGACACCGCTCGCGACTGCGGTGTGCATGGGCATTTCTGGTTGTGGCTGAGGTGATCCGCATCAAGACTTACCATTTCAAATTTAAGGCATAGCATCTCCTGCTTGAGGTCTTCGCTGTCGGGCTGAAGTGTATTCTTAATGTTTTCAAATTAAAATCCTTTCTTTGATAATTTTCTACCATTTGCGTATCTATGGCGGCATTGGGAGCAAAAGAAACTCTGCTAGGCCGAAATTTTCGACCGTGTGCAAAAATTACCCCCTTATTCCGTCGAGAGCCAGTGGCGTAACTCTATATAGGTTTGAGGCCGGGGGAGAAACTCAGCTGAAGGGGGCCCACCGGCTACCGTATGGTGGCCACAAGCCATCTCAGAAAAGGGTTTAGAAGTGATAGTGAATCCGGATGCCGGGATGTGGATGTCTATACTAGCTGAAAAACACGGAAACACTCCGAAAAACGCAAAAAATCAACAACCTACTGATAACCAAAAAAAGAATACCAAATATCAAAATTTAAGCTAAAGGGGGACCGGTTTTTACATTTAGCTTGCCAGTGGGATTTCTCCCCGTCAGTTACGCCATTGATTAGAGTAGCACTTGCCGCTTACGCGGCCGCGTTTGCATTGTTTCGCCGCGTGCAGACCGCGCCGCGTGCGTTGTTAAAAATTGTCACCGTGTGATTGTCGCGTAACGCGTGAAAAAATAGGAATTTTGCACCGAGATTTTGCAAACTGCTGGTCATAAGACTGTTTTTTGCAGACATAGCGTCTTGGATTTTTTCTGCATCCAGCGCTTTCTACAGTATATTCTTAAGCTTTAGCGCTGCCAGTGGTCCAAGACACGCAACCAATATCAGCGGCGTGACTGCACTGGCATTCTGCGCTGTATGTTGCAAGCAATAAGTAAGACTTGCCTAATAGTATAACAAAACTTGCAGTTTGGGTGGTACTTAAGTGTCACAGCTGGTAAGTGACAAACAGAATATTTATGCTTTTGAAACCTGCGTGTATATTGCTATAAACGTCAGCAGACTCATCAATTTAATGGACAATTAAAAGACCTTTGCCGTCAAATATAAAAAAGGTCTCATGCCGTTATCAACTATCTGCACAGCTATTTTCACAACATGTTTCTTTGGTACAGTATGGACATGGAATCAGTATGTTTTTCACACTTACATTTTTGTGAAACGTGAAGCGAGTTACGGAGTAAAAATCGCACTGACATGAATTACTCTTCCATTGAATTTCTGTGAACAGGTACACGAACCAGGTGGCGGTCGCAGCAATCCTGTGATTGGACGGACGAGCAGTTACAGCAATAAAATCAGAGCAGTCTTTTTTCCGGAAAAGTTGCGCAAAAATGCGCCGATCGATTCAATGAAACCTCGATTAAATTTATTTTAAACGTATCTAAATGTGATGTTTCTAAATGCTTATAAAAGGAAGGTGTGATCTTGATTTATAGAGGTTAAAATGATTACGAAGCCCGGATGGCAATAGCCTACTGACGGTCAACAGCACTAACCTATATCATTGCAAAGTGGGCAAATAACCTACCGGTCGGAATGACTCCTTCCTTTACAATGCTGTTCATTTTTCTGTTTCTGGTTGTTACAAAATAGAACTACTCTGTTTTGACGCAATACGATGAGACATGTGCCTCCGAAAGAAAAACAACCGGGTCCGTGCACTTTCGAGGAACGCCCGTGGCACAAACATCCCTTGTAACTGCGCGATCTGTCTTTTGCTGTGTCTGATTTCAAAAGCTGCAACAAGCGACAGAAAGTTTTTTCGGCTTCGTTTCCATGCCACGACATTTCGTTTCGTTGATTTTCTGCACGGAACTCTTTTAGGTCCGGGTGAGGTCGACCACGTGCTGGTTTATAGGAAAAGCGAGGGACACCAGTCAGGTTCAGTAGTCATCACAAAAATTTGCTGTGTCGCGCACTTGCGCACCTGGTCAGCGTCATAATCAGTGTTGCCACTGGGGTCAGTCGCGTTAACATCGTATCGTTGCCTTTTTCAACATCAGATAACGTCAGACATTTACACTGCAGTTTAATATAAGCCAAATGCTTCTATTACCAATACCTAACAAAGTGCGATCACCCAAGTTGAATCCGAAACAGAGAGAAGTATTGTCTTTAAACGGAAAAGTCAGTTATTTATACGTAACGTGTATGTTATTCCTATTCCCAACGCTATGAAAAGAGCTTCTTCAGTTTCGAACAATTACCAAAGACACATACGAGTGAGAAATTGATAAAAATCATGAATCTAACTCATTTTTGTCCTAAATTGTATGGAAAATTTGAGAAAAAAAAACAACAGCTCAGTCAACATCAGATTTGTTGACAAAACATCAGACATCAGAAATTTCTCTCAAAACATCAAATCTGATGTTAAAACACCAGAAGTGGCAACATTGCGCAGTACGCTCATGTCCGATCCTTTGCCTGCAGAGGTAGATTGCGAAACTTGCTAGCTAGCATATTGTTGTACTCATGGTCTTTATTGTGTAAAAATAACACGGCGATAAATCTTAAAATGTTCACTTCAAGTTACGGAAGTAGGCATTTTGCCGCATGTGACCAGGGCTCCCACTGAGGGTTTTTCCATCCAGATCTGCTTTTTTAGACGACCTGTGTGTCTAGGTTTAATCATGAAAAAACGCATGAAATCTGTGTTTTTTGAAGTGATAAACACATCAGCAACTTCAATGTGTTCAGTAATATAAAGATAACTTTACATTACAGTGTTTGCATGCGCACATCAGGTGAGAAAGTAGCCTGCGCATATCGGATGAAGCAGACCGTGTTCAAACGGTTTCATATTCTCATATAAGATCATTGTCAGGGTTATATACAGTGGTGCGTTAAGGAAAGGCAAGCGAGGCACTTGCCTCGGGCCCCTCTTTGCAACTGTAATGTGTAAAGTACCTTGCTTTCAAAGGGACCCATTAGCAACTGTAATGTACAAGTAGGCTACTTTGCTTTCCAAGGGGACGCCCAACAGCAGTTGTAATGTGTAAATACCTTGCTTTCAAAGAGACCCAAAGTGACAGTAATGCACAAGCACTTTCTTTCAAATGGCTCAGGGTCGGATTAAGGGGGGGGCAACCGGGGGCAATTGCCCCGGGCCCTCCGCTCTAAGGGGGCCCCCCGTGATGTAATTTATTTGTTTTGAATAAAATATTCGTTTGAAAAGTTGTTGTGATTCAAAAGTGATACAAGAATACAACTCTATATTCCGATGTTGCGTTGAGTATCATTAATGATTCTCCGCAAGTTTGACTTTCTGCCAGTTTTAGTAATCACTACTGAATATAAATATTTTTGGTTTTGTTCAATGCATATATATTTGAATTTTGCTTGCAGCTTTTTCTAATAAACGTTCTTTTGGAATGGGTTTATCTACTCGTGTATCACGCCTACTGCACAAATGTCGCGAAAACGATACCATTTGCGTGCTTAAAGCAGCAAAGCTAGTAGTTCTGCTGTGGTTGAGGTTTAGTATCAATGATTCCGTAACTTCTTGTGCCGTCTGGAGCAGTGTTGCCACTGGGGTCAATCATGTCAACATCAGATTGTTGCCTTTTTCAACATCAGATAACATCAGATTTTTGCACTGCAGTTTAATATAAGCTAAATGCTTCTATTACCAATACCTAACAAAGTGCAATAATTCTCGTTGAATCCGAAACAGAGAGAAGTATCGTCATTAAATGGAAAAGTCGGTTATTTATGTGTAACGTGTAATGTAATTCCCAGCGCTGTGAAGAGAGCTTTAGTTTGGAACGATTACCAAACATACATTGAGGGTGAGAAATTGATGAAAGAAACTCAAAAATCATGAATCTAACTTATTTTCATCCGAAAAGTGTAGAAAATTTGGGAAAAAACAACAGCTCAGTCAACACCAGATTTGTTGCCAAAACATCAGACATCAGAAATTTCTCTCAAAACATCAGATCTGATGTTAAAACATCAGAAGTGGCAAC
>JGI24158J21664_10000080_pt1 | contig 55334 bp, 33 predicted proteins | sample Ectturendosymbi3_FD_21664 | JGI IMG/M metagenome (IMG submission 21664) | reverse complement strand
TTTTTTTGAGTATTTTGTTAGGCGTTGCAATTTTGTTTATAGTAAAGTAAAATAAATTGTTCTTTTGCCACAGTAAACTATTGCCACTTCCCAGTTTTAACCTAACTCTGAACGTTTGTTTCCTTATACCATTTGTACAACCAGATTAGTAAGTAGATAATGGTTATGGCTCGTATCAGAAGTTACAGTGTATCACAGTAGAGAGAGGTGTACATCAAAGGCCAATGATAACATTTAATGCGGATTTGGGTATAATGAGTTATTTCCCTTTTTTTCTACATTCACATGACGCCCTTGCAGAAGAATTTAGTGGCAAGGTTGGAAATGTATGTGATTTTTCGTTCAGTGGAACCACTGGCTGGCACTCGTGCAACACTGAAGTTCCGGGGGAAACAGTTTGAAAAACACGGCTATGAGTATTTCACATTGTAAACGAAGTGCTGGTTACCAACGTTATTAAACATTTGAAATGATCTAAAATTTGCAAAATAGCGTGAAACATCTCATATTATGATTCTCATGTTTATCTGCGTTCTTGAAGATAAACAAATAGCCTTGCGACCATAAAAAGAATTTTTTGTGCGGTAGAAGTACCTGGAACACAATCGAATGAGACTGAACACGGTGCTTCTTTAAAAAATCCATAAAATCATCCACTGCAGTCATCAAGGCCTATCCCGTCGTATGCGACGATGAGCACGGCGACGCTCACAATCTTCCAAGAATGATTTTTTATGTTTGTTTTCCAGTTTCAATGGCTGTCTTCCACTCTCTTCTGTTACAAGCGAGTTTTTCCCATGAAGTACTTGCTAAATGCTTTTTGGTCACGCTTTAGCACGTCCCGGAAGCGCAATTTTGGACGTCCGATCGGTCGGAGAGCATTGGGTAGTTCACTATGCAGAACTTGCTTTGGCAGGCGGTTGTGCTCTATTCGGCACACATGACCAGCCCATCGAAGACGTCGATGTCTGGTGATGGTTATGAGGTCGTAAGAACCAGTCGTTTGCGGTATTGAGGTATTGGGCGCACGGTCCTTCCAGGACAACCCCGAGACAGAGCGGAGACAACGCATGTGAAAAGCGTTAAGACAGCATTCTTGGTGCCTGTATGTTGTCCACGTTTCACAACCATAGAGTAGCACACTGACAACACAGGACATGCACACCTGGATTTTAACTCGGTTGGAGTGTTTGCCATTGGACCAAACACGTGGACGAAGTTGACCAAACGTTGTCGCAGCCTTGCCTATGCGAATGTCAAGCTCCGATTCATGGAGTTCGTGTTGTCGACCGTGGACCCCAGGTAACAGAACTCGTCGACTGAATGCAGCTCAGCTTTGTCAATACTGATGTGCGTGTAAGAGCAAGGTCCCTGAGATAAGACAACGGTTTTGCTCAGGCTGATAGTAGTATGAAATTCGGCACAGGTACTAGCAAAGGAGCTGCAGAGGTTTTGATGGGTGGATGTGGAGGTTGCCACAAAGGCAGCATCGTCTACATACAGCAGTTCTCGGATGAATAGTCGTCTGACTTTCCACTTGGCACGAAAACGGGAACGATCAAACAATTTCCCAGATGTACGACAGACGGCTTCGAAAAGGCACGTATGAGCAGTGCAGTAAAGAAAATTGCAAAGAGGGTAGGAGCAAGAACGCACCCCTGCTTGACACCACGTTTCATTAGAAAACGGCGAGATCTCGAGCCATTGACCTGAACAGCAGCATGCATGTCATCGTGGAGTTTCAGTATAATGTTGAGCAATGTGTCAGGGCAGCCACAGCGCCTGATGTTCGCGAATAAACCACAACTACTAACAAGGTCGAAAGCCTTAGTAAAGTCTATGAACGCCACGTAGAGAGGAAACTGTTGCTCAATACATTTTTCTTGAAGTTGTCTTCGTCAATGGTTGAGCGCGATGCACGGAAACCACGTTGTTTCTACGGCAGGGCCCTGTCTGCAATGACTTGCAATCTCAGGAGAAGCAAGTGGGATAAGACTTTCCAGCAACACTAAGTAGCATGGTTCCTCGATAACTGTTGCAGTCTTGCCGACTTCCTTTGTTCTTGTGCAGAGTGATGTTGGCATCTTTGAAGTCTTGCGGAAGATAGTGAGTGCGCCAGCATAGTTCGAAGTCCGCATGCATTTCGGCAGCTAGGGCTTCGCCGCCACATTTGAGAACTTCGGCAGGTATCCTATCAGCTCCCGCAGCTTTTTTGTTTTTTAGCAATTTGATTGCAACTTTCACCGCGACTAGAGGTATGTCGGCGTCCAACTCGTGAAGCGTTGAGATCTGCGGCAGTGCATTAATTGCCTCTAGCTTCACACGTACATCTTTGTTATAGAGGGAGCTGAAGTGATCTGGCCAGCGACCAAGCTGCTTTCCAGGGTTACTGATGGGTCTACCGTCTTGGGAAAAAACAGTGGCAGTCTTTTTGGATGTTGGACCGATTGCTTCTTTGATATCCTGGTACATTCCATGGAGGTCACCAGTGTCTGAACAGCATTGAATGCATTGGCTGAGTTTAGTCCAGTACCGATGCAGGGCTGCGCGGGTGAGACATTGCATGTCACGCTTTGCGGTGGTTAGGCGTAATCTAGCATTTCGGGTGTCATGAGCGCGAACCATTGCTCTAGCTTTGCGCTTTGCTTCGACTGATGGTAAGAGCAAGTCAGCACTGTCACGAAACCAGTCCGGCTGCTTTCTTGATGGGTGACCGAAAGCAGTGGCAGCACTATCTGTGACTGCAGTGCGGAATTCTGCCCATGCGTTTTCATGATCCTTGTGAGCAGGAGAGGATGAGTTGAGGTGGTTGCAAAACAAAGTTTGAAATCGTTTTACTTTAACAGGGTCTTCGGTTGCAGAGCAGTCAATGGAATGAGATGGTCTGCTGTGAGATAGATGAAATTTTCTAGCCCGCAAGGCAAGCTTACAACGGACCAATGCATGATCTATGTTAAAGCCCGCAGAATGCATGCTGCGACATTGACTGACTTCGTTCAGCTGTCTCCTCCTCACGATCACGTGATCGAGTTGATGCCACCGTCTAGAACGAGGGTGCATCCATGTGACTTTGGAGCCCATGGAGCCAGCAAAATACGTGTCTGCAAGACAGAGATAGAAGGCAGAGCACTGCTCAAGCAGACTTTGACCATTTTCGTTCAGGTTCCACAATCCATGCGCACCAAGTGCAGTGGCGTAGCCATCCCAGAAATTTGGGGTGGGCCAAAAAATTTGATGGGGCAAAACGTTTTATTTTAGGCGAATAACACTAATTTGTTTGGAAAAAAGCTCTTAAAGCACAAAATGACTATATTTTCTAAAAATGGGGGGTGCATGGCCCCTTTGCCCCCCCTGCCTACGCCTATGAACAAGTGTACCGGACCAGGAGGTATAATCCGAACAAACACGGGCATTGAAGTCACCGGCAAGTGCAAGACGGTCGCACCGCCCGGTCAATCTGACAGACCTGGACAAGTGTCGGCGCATTTTCTGACAGAACGGTGAGGTAGCCGGAGGAAAGCTTAAGTCGTAAGTTCATGAGGGGAGGTGACACTGCAACTGGGCTCTCCATGCAGGGGAGCAAGGAATTTTTCATGGCAAAACCTAAGCCGTGTCATGGTCTTGATCCATCAGGGTAGCCAGACCAAAAGAAGGTGTAATGACCTTCTTGAATGGATCCGACGCCTGTGAGCCAGGTTTCACTGAGTGCGCGTATGTCAATGCTCAAACGAGCAAGTTCCCAGTCAATTAATGCTGATTTCCTTGGAGAGTGGGAGTCACAGTCATTATGTACATTCAATGAACGAACATTTCAACAGACGATATTTAAGGAAGTAGCAGCAGGATGACGACCTGGATGCGCTTGCCTCCTAGAACACAAGCCCAGCCGGGCAGCAGCGGCCTCCGCTGCGCGTTAGGTCTCTAACCTTCCAGTGTCTGAGTTATATTTGGTTGTGGAGTCATTTGAAATTTCGATTGCACCGTGCTCCAGGGCATGTAAAAAATGGAAGCAGAAGCTTTCCCAGGACAAACGTTTCACTCTGGATCTAGTGATCAATGAGTCCGGCGGAACACATAGCATGACGGACGGGATGGTCAGAGACTGCCCCGCAGTAGCCAAGTAGGCCTGACGAATATTGAGATAGGCACAGAGATAAAAGAGATCTTTCTAAACATTCACCTGCAGTGCATGGACATCACCACAATGCAAGTGACGCGATATCACTGCAGTAGTCTTTCCCCTGCTGCCAGGAAAACCATTTGCGGTGTGCGCTTTGTCTGACCTCTACCCTTTGACCTGTCCGGCATGGGTGACCCTGCTGGGAGTGAACTCCCACCAGTATAGCTCGTAGGGTCATAGAGGTACGCAAGCTCTCCCACCACGGCAGGCAGCAGACCAAGAGAGGGACTGCAGTACACGTTCAAAAATGGCACAAAATGTTTGAAAACGAAGGGTGTTTGTGAAAGGCCAAAGGTTCTAGACCCCCGTTAAACCGGGCGTGGTTGTCGAGAAAGTTTGCATTCATTCATTTAATTTTCGTGGATAAGTTTAAGCTTGTTTACTTTCATCCACCTTGAGTTCGTTGTTGCCTTAAACATGGACATTTCAAATGATAGGAAATTTTTGAATAACATTTCACATTAAGCTGAAACGGTGAGCTTACAGAAGGACGAACAAAATTAATTCACATTTTTTGGATGATTGTTTTTAGGAAACCTTTCAAATCGGAATTCAAACTGAGGAAACATGTGATGAAAGCAAAGAGATAGAGGTGTGTATGTTTGCTCGTTGTTGTAATGAAGACCAACAATTCGGATATACATTCTTGAAATGGATTACAGTTTTAGTAAACAGCCTCCCTGAAAATGCTTTTTAGAGTGAAAAATGCGCCTGAGAAAGTGTTAATCCAATTCACATCATGTCGTTGGATTTTTTGTAGTTTTGATAATTTTTGGAAAGTTTTGCCAAAAGTGGCATGTTGTTCATAACAACAGTGGTTAATCGATCCTCTTGAAGACCGTCAAAACTTTTGGACTAATTAAGTTAGCGACTTGAATGACAACCACGAACACATAATGCTAAATCCTAATTCATCATGAACGGTCTCAATCACAGTTCTGAGAAAGTGCATCGAACGTAACACACGCGGTGTTTCATTTGAAGCTTCCTGGCACTGGTTCTGTTCACGTGACTTTCAGCATCCTACGAGCTAGTGACCCTTCATGGAGAGACGATGTGATAAAGGTACAAATTTTATAATTTCTATGGACACCACGGTTGATTAAACGTTCTGAAATTTTATCAACAGACCTTGTAGTTTGAATAGCGCAAGGCAAATAGGGGAAAATTGAAATTGTATTTTCCGAAACGTTAGCTCTACGCAGGGCCATATCGAGGATGAATGTCGCCCGTGGCACGAAACATGTTTGGCGTCCTCACATTCGAACCTAAGTCTTTGAGAAGCAAATGTATTGCACTGTAGAAAATGCTTGCTACATTGTTGGGAATTTTCGGTAACCCTAGTGATTCTACGACGGGGCATTGTACCCCCTGCACCCCTCGGTACGCCCTTGGCTGTATGGCATCATTATTTTACCAATTACAGTTTCCTGTCAGTGCACTGTTCGCTTGATTGAACTGCAGAGAAAATTTAGACTGAAATGTGAAAAAAGATTTTATTGTATTGTAAATGATTATCTATGCTGTCCTTCAAAAACAACCGATTTGATGTCAAAACATTTGGTTTTATTCTTTTGGGTTTAACCTCTACACACTCACTTGGAACGGCGAAGAACGTAACTACATGTGGAACTAACACGGACACACAAATAAATGAACGAACACGAGCACAGACATGTGGTGGTAATAGAAAAGCACATCGATCGATGGCATTTAAAAGGGTAGTTTGAAGGAACGCAAGCATACATGTGTGGCACAGGCAAAGGCACATGTACGGTTTTGCGATGTTTGGCATCACTGCATTGTGCTATGATAAGTTCCATGAAGACCAATAGATAAATTGTACGGGAGAGTGGGAGACGGCAAAGGACCAAGGATGATTGCGGCTGCAGATCCCTATGGGCCAATGTACTTATAGTTGAGGGAACAGTTGGTTCATTCAAATAAGATTATCTCTGTTGCCATGAGTGCAATGTTTTATATGCTTAATGTTTTCATAATGTTAATGGAAACAAAATGTGATGTAGGCAATTTTAAGCCGCCTGAAGAAAATGGTTGAACTTTTCTACACAATTTTTTGTGTCATGTTGTGAAATGCCGTGACGTTTTAAGATTGAAATGCCTCACGATTCGCTACAATGTTTGCCACAAACTGTGCATGTGCAGTTTAAGAATGAATGGTGAAATCGTTGCTCGTGAAACGTATTTGTGTGAAGCTTCGAGCATGGGAACGGAACTTTCCTTTGTGTTCTGCAGATACAAGATTTGCAATAATTATACAGTACGATTAGAGCCCATAGGCAATTCACTACATTGATAGTCAAATGCTGAATATACGATCTTTTTGTATTAACTGCAACAAAATAATCGTTGACAGTAACACTTACACGATAGACAGTTGACGAGGGTCTAATGCGGAAAATACAATTGCTGTGCAGTGAATGCAACTTAAAGACGAGATGACTGCTGTATCTCAAGGCACCGCTTACGTAGTAACAGCAGTATGGAACCAATTCACTTGGTGAATCTACACAAAAAAGACGATTATCAACAATGATAATAACCCGTTAAAGGGTTAACATTGTAGCACAATTCGATAATGAGGTGCAAATTGTTCCATACGCGGTTTATGTTTTAATTTATGATCGGATTTGTGTTTGTCATCAGCTTTCTATTTCACTGTATTTCAGCATTTTAACATCTGAGTTGGAATGCAAATTGCGGAGTTTGTATGTTCATTCATTGTATTTATACATAAACTTGAACTTGCTGACTTGAAGGCTATATATCTTTCAAATGAAGAATTTTCTTCTTTCAAAAAATGCTTTAGTAGTTGCCATTCCAAAAGTGTTCAAGCATTCACTTGCTGCACATAACATGAAGATGCTCTTCCTTAATCAATAAATCCGCATTGCACAAAATTAATTTATCAGGTATGCAATGTGGAAAAATTCAATTACACTAGTAATACTTATCTTTGTACATTACAACAATATTTTCAATATAGTACAAAGCAATCGTTCAGAATTCTCTTTCAATGTCAGTTACTAGTTTACCATGACAACGAGCTACTTGTAACTCAAAGCTCTTCAGGCTTATTTTGAAGGAATTGTTTTAACATGCCTATTTGTTTTTTTAACATAAATTTTGTTTTAAAGTTATTTAGTGAGAGTGTGTTTGCAGCTAACCATTCAACTACTTTAGAAATTTCACGGGTGACAGAGTTTTGTACTGTTCCAAAGCTATTGTCACCTTGAACGAAAACATTGTAAAGAATGACACCTCAAACCTGTTGTCAAGGTTTTAATAAACGTGAATCTCGAACTAAGGTAACGAACAAAACGGAAAAAAGACATGTTAACAGTACTGCAGTAAATGCGAAAATGACCCAAACAAAATATAAACCGCTTGCATGTAACTTGAAAGCAATCAGCGAGAAACTAATCAGCGCAGTGTGTGCACAAGACGCATAACTTCAAACAGTAATTTTCATTACAAACATACCATCAGGAAAAAGTACATTAGTGCATGACATTGGAATTAGGTAAGCGATTTTTGTATAACAAAAAGACCAATGAGCATAAAATTGAACTTGAGGAACACCGGATACAAATGTATTTGTGTGTGGTTTGTTGCTTTAAAATAAAATGCACAATTTCGTGCAGAAAAAATACCACTGCATTGGTTTGCAAGCGTCTCATCTTACTCCAAATTACTCATGCTTTTCTAGTTTGGATTGAGAGTAAAACTTACATTGAGCTCCGAGTAAACCTGCAGAAATAGTTTCTGAGCATATTTACACTAAAGCAGCACCGTTAAGTATTTTATTGATTTCACAGAGGTTGCGATCAGTGATTGAGGAAGAAATGAAAAAATTATTGGACGAGAAGAGAATGGTTGGTAAAATGAAGTAGTTAATCTTTCTCTTGATGTGATTTTTGGATTTGTTTTACTCTCATTGGAAACATTTCTAATAAGAGTGTTATTTGCACACTCTAGCTCCTAACATAAGCACCTGCAATGAAGCCAATAAACTTTCAAGATGCAATCGCACAAACTACTGCACACATAAACAAAAACCAAACGCATTGGCGAAAAACATTCTGCTGTAAAAACACTTTGATAGAAAGTGAATAAACTTTTTTGTTTTGTACTGACCAACAAACGTTCTTTAGGATAGGCCCTTTAGCACGAAAAGTAACAGAAATTGCCCTTGGTCATGAATCCTCTGAATTACTCACACCATTGAAAGCAAAATAAATGATGGTCATGTAAACCCGATCCTAATACGATTTCAAAGGTCGACAGGCTAGATAACAGTGATGCATTTTGTTCTCAAAGATAGTTTACAAACTCACCTCGTTGACAGTTTAACATGCTGTGCAGTAAATCTGATTTAATCACTCTTTCACACAGTACTGTGTCATACGATGAAATGATTGGGAAAGACGCAGACACTAACTCAACGTAATCAGTGCCCGAAATCGAAGGGTTATTACAATCAAACTTTGATAAAATGTTTGTGTATTCTCCCACAAATTTCTAGCATATCTGATGAAAATCCGCCTGAAAATGAATCTAATACTAATTTTCTTCGAATTTATAGAAAGTTTTCGATACAAATATTGGAAATGACATGATCAAGCTAGGAGTTTTTTTTATTTGTAAACAAATCTGCCTCAAACGTTTGTCTGAATAACTTGGAGTTGTTACGTCTTCCTGTTCCAATGATTCGAAATGTGATGTTGCTAATACATATTTCTAGGAATAGGCACCAAAAATGTTTCTGCTGTAAGTGTCTAGTAGTGCTACAAAGCGTACTGCCGAAATAATTTATGTTTTTTGTCAATGAGAACAAATGTTTTTCGTCACAGCAAGGTTCGCAAAATTCTGTTGTTGCCGAAATAACCACGACTGAAGGAATGAAGTTGACATCGATGAAAGAAGACTCACTGAAATTAGGTGAACATTGTCAAACGTTACGATCAGAAATTGTAGAAGATCGATGAGAAGGGTCGATTCTCCAAGATACCATATAACTGTTTGGAAGAAAAACACTGTTTTCATTATCAAGTCATTAATGTATCTCATCATATATATCAAAGTTAAACCTAATGTTTACTTAGGTGAAACAAACCAACATTTTATCGTTTGAAATACAATGATTTAAACATAATTATTTGCTACATCATAAATTATTTCAAAACAGTGGTGGTTAATCATGCTGTAAGCTTGCAAATATCTGCGTACCATTGCTATGCACTATTTTTTATAGGAAATATCCAAAACCTCAGGCAAGACCAGACAAACGTGACTTCCCAAGACGAAGAACCAGGAAACCTGAATGACTGGGAAAATGAACCAATATATGAAGAGCCACTTCCACTGGATTATCTGGTACATCTTTGCCATTTAGCTTAAAATGCGATAATGTTTCAAAAATATCACTTGCATTTTTGATGATATACGTACAGAGTATTCGTATCCTAAAGTAATGTTAGCTGATGATACAGAAAATATTTTAAGCAGCACCAAAAAATAAGGGAAACGTTTTGTTACCCAACTTTAGCTACTAAAATGTTTTGTAAGAACAACTCCCAAAATTACATAAATCTTAAATTCGTTGGTATGATTAGGAAGTGATTTGTGACAGAGATGTCACTGACTAATCTCTTGGATTTGCGATGAAGCCTTAAAAATTGCTTCTTCATGTTTTTATTTCACGTTTGTTTTAAACTGCTAAACCAATTACTAGATGGGGAACGTTGATGACGGACAAGTCATACAATGCCAGAATTTCGTTTTTTAATCACCATTTGAAACAACGGTAATGTTTCCACCAACAATATCATCAGTTAGTGTCAGTTATTTATTCTAGATTATGGACCAACCATGTCCCCAACGAAAGGTGCGAAATGATCTGCATTCTTGGATTTCACGATAAATACCATGTTTCGATCAAATTTGTTAAACTTTTAATGAGTGCTTGCTTTTGCGAATAAGAGCTTAAGCCAGCTTTAAGAAACAATCTGTTAAGATCATTTCATAATTTCATCACCAAACGTTGTATTTGTCGCTGCTTCAATATTTTTTAAATTATCATTCCTATTCACTGGACATCTCCAACGCATAGCTTTTCCCTCCTTAAGTATGCTTGCCAAACTTTCCATGACCTCATCTTTGCTCACCAATTCAACGAACCGTTCGTGTTGTGTCGTCATGGTTTGAATCCGTAGCTGTGATTACGCGCTCCGTATTTTGACTTCAGATAGTTTTTGTGAAAACAGTTATTTGAAAACTGCTTATTTTCCGCTTTTTTTCCCGCAGCTTGTGTTTTCACTCATTTAGTCTTAAGTTTGCTTGCTATCTCCACCCTTGATCCAGCCCCTCAAACTTTTACCAATAAGCATTTCGTGCATATTTGAGGATTAAGGATGCATAGATTTACGTGACACAGATTTGCTATATTTTAAATTTGCTGATTGATACACCTCTTCCCCCAGTGTGGAGATTTGTCACCTGAAAACAGGCAGTCTGAATCATCTCAAAGCTATGGAAGCCGAGCAAATTATGGCTGATTCCTCTGAAGCTTGCAGAAAATCTAGAACTTTCAATTGTACTGAACAAAGTTGTCACTACGCGCAATAGCTTTCTTAGAAAATGATTGGGCAAGACATGACTTTTTACAATAAGCTTACCTCCACCAGCATGTGGAACATGAATAGAAATTTGTCGCTTGTGAAAATGAATACAGACAATTACCAAAATAACTCACCAATTTGGTGACTACTTTTGAAAGTTTGAAACAAATAAAGATCTTCAAGGTTTTCAAATAAATAAAATAATTTCATCAACTTATCAAATTGCAACTGAGAAACCTGGTAATAATTATTCAAAACTATCCTTTCTGGGACATTTTCCCGTTACGTGTGTGTGGGATGTGACGGTTTGCTTTGCGTGTATGCATCGCGTTTGGGGACCAGGTAGTTCACGGTGTGAACCTCGCGCTGACGGCATTTTTTGGGTCGACTTCAAACCACTAGAGAATCATCACACGTTCGGATAAGACAATTTTGCTTTGCTGTAAGTTGGTTCGTTTCGGACGTGCTGGTAGTTCTGGAGTCCGACTCTCGGCCGGGTCTTACTAAGACCTTGTAAATTGGCAATGCAATCTTCTTACCAGGCTTTTTACCAACGGTGTGTAGAAGAGCTACAGGGACTACGCATAACCAAATAAACGAGCTAAAAGATACAAGACTTTGTAGACACTCAGTCGTGGCGCTACAAGACTACAAGCGCTGTCAAAACACTAGCTCAAAAAATGGAGAGAGTTGTTTTTCATTACCTTTGACGACGTTGCACGCAAAAAGTAAACTTAGTGAAATAAGGTTGTGGTCTTGGAAGATCCGCTGAGTAAAATTATGACTAAGAGATAATAATAACCCATTCAGTCACGAGGATCAGCTAGAATTCAATGTAGCTAGCCAGGATCGACAGACAACTGTCTGCATACATTCTGTGTTCGGCCCTCCGCCGTATATTACCATGTTGCTATTGTATTCTTTAGAATAGAAAAAGGCAAATCGAACGTTTCTTAGGTTGGCAGTGTCAAGGCATACCAGAAATATTGTTGCAAGAGCATTTTTTTTCTCAGTCAGCAACATAAACAAAGCTCTTTCATATCGGCAGGATCCAGACAAGCCTCTGGTCACCATGACAACCACAACTGGAAAAACACCGGTGACATCTTCACACGTAGAATCTCGAATTCAGGTAAACTGCTTCTGAGAGGTCATTGAATTAATGACTTCACCTGAGATATCAAACGGTCAAGATGAAATGGCTAAATTAAAAGAAAATTTTAACTAGAGATGAAAATGCAAAACATTGCATTTATGACGACTGATAGAGCACCGAGAATGTCTGGGTGAAATTTTGAATTTGTTCAAACATATAAATTTTTAAACAAAAGCATTGAATTCTATAGCAGCTCATGCTGTTAAGAATGAAAGTTAATTTACAAACTTGGTCTCGTGTCAAATTGAATCTTCTGGATTGTTCATGTATAAACATGTAAGGTCATTACACTGTGGTAATGTATTACACAGATCTTGGAGCTGGTGGAAGAAGTAAAACTTTTCCTAGTTTGTAACAAATACAAAGTTGGACGAAAACATTTTTTGAACGATTCAAAACCTATCTTTGATCATTTACAATGCGTTAGAAGAATCTGATTTGCAACGTGGATGTTTGTGCATACAGGCATTCGAGAAGAACTTGGCTGTGGTTTCCACAGTCAGTCCTAGAGGAAAATAAACTGAAATAATTTCCACATCTGTAAATGTGGCACTTTTCCAACACCACTTCGACACATCAACAAAAGTAAATTGCACACTTCAATATCCTTTATTAAGCAATGAAGTCAGATGTAATGTCGACAAGGTTCGCCCAGTTCCGAGAACTAGATACAACATTGCATTTCCTTCTTTACATGCATACAACTAAAAAATTTGATAATCTGGATTTGTCAATTTCGAATGGATTCGCCTTTCCAACTTGGGAATGGAATTGAAAGACTTTGAACAAAACGTAATTTGGTTAACACAATTTTTAGAAATGAAGCATAATCTGCATAAGCATGAAGTAAAAGTGTAAATGGAGAACAGATGACTTTATTGCTGTTGAAAGTCGCGGCTCATTAGGTCAAAAAATGTTTTTGAGCTTTGAAACTCATTTCCGAATTCATTGTTCATTTTGTGGAATGCAAATCCGCTGCAATATAATCATCATATTCCACTTCTTCAGAATGATCCGAACAGTGTTCAAAGCTAACAACTTCAGCGTCACGTCTGTCTCATTGCACCATTTATATTTTCAAAAATGTTTCAGGACTTGCAGCAGTTTCAAACTTTTGCGGCAGAGCACATTGAAAGGCTCCCACAAATTTGCCTGCAGTTACTCTCCAATCTCCTTTGCAGGATATACCCAATACGTCGAGGACGGTCACCCGAGACCAGGACAACAGAGTTTGATGCAAAGTCAACCTGACTATGTGGAACCAAATCCAGTCAACACCGTGGTATGTATGAGCAATTTACCTTCATATCGATATGTCTAAAGTTATTAAACAACATGTGCAATCTACTCTTTCACCTCGAGCAAAGATATTGCATCATAATAATCATTTGCATTCCGTGATAAACAATTTGCAAGGCTTTTTTGCCGTTTTTACGATCATTACGTGACTAAGCTTGAAAGGTTTGAACAACCAAATATTGGAGGTGAATGTTAAAAGAATTGAGTACTTTTTGATTTGGAAAAACATTTTTGTGTGATGTCACGAGACAGTCCCAATGATGTTTTTGCGGCCGTTGAAAACAAAACGTAAGCAAATTCATTAAGCCTTTGACGTCACATGTGCCGAATTCGTCCCATCCAACGTTTTGTTCTTTTACTCTCCACAAGATTATTTTTATCGCTCAACGACCGGTATCCCGAATTCGGCCGGAGTTGCACTTTCTTTTCAAGCGCTTTATCGCCTTTTAGTGATTGCAGGTTTGAGGCCCGCCATCTTGAATTCTGTCGACTGTTGGTTTTTAGCAGCAGACATCCAGTAGAGATTTCGATGAACATTATTGGGAAACGTTTTCAGTTCTGGACGACAGGAAAAAATCAGGTATATAGAGTCAGTCCCGTAGAATAAGAATCTGGCGTTTTTGGTTTAGAATCGTTGCTTTGTGAGTTCTTAGGCAGACTTTTGTGGCTGGGAAAAATTCGACACAGTGGTCATTTGGGCATTAAATTGTGTATAAACAATATCATTCCGCAAGTATGGGTATTGCAGTTTTTTTCTTTTTTGCAGTTATTGCTGTTTGATTATGTCGATATATTTATGGAAAAGGACGTAACTTCTTACTAAATGAAACCAAGGTCGTTTTATGGCAGGGAAATGACTAGAAAGTAAGTTTTCCAGTATATGAAAGTGATACTAGTAAGTAGTGCGACAATAATGGGGATCCGTACTGTATTATTCCTACAAGAAATGACTTTGCAGCGATTCATCTAATCCTAAAGAAGCACTTGTGACATGGTAATTCGCAGTTAGAATGTTTGCAACAGTGATTCAACAGGAAACATTGAAGAGTCCCAAGTTTTTCACTTTGGAAGGGTCAGAAATTGAAGCATATCGTATTCCAGAAATGGGCTAAGATGAATGCAATATTATATAGTTCATATTTTCGTCTTATTGATTTGGTTGTCATGATTTGATAGCTTTTGTATAAATAGGATTGTGATTACTTTGGTGTTCCGAATACAAAGCAAAATAATTTTCCCGACTTAAAATCCCGTGTAACTGAAGCTTTTATCAAAAAAGGCGAAAACAAAATTTCCAAACAAATGCAAAACCATATTTGGAATCGAAATCAAGAGTATCTACAACAAGAAGCCGCAAATTCTTGGGAATCTGCTCTGCAGAAACATGCAGGTCACAAAACTACATGTGGAGAGATAAGATTGGTTGGAGGCGGAAGTGAGGTGCCAATGACGCAAGAACCTAACATCAGTGATGCAGTCGAAACCTAAACGTCGAGTCTGAGACCAAGTCAAACCTTCGAGACCGACAACTCATCGAAACATCCGAGACTCAAGAATCGAAAATTTGTGGATTATGCCGATATTTTTCTACAAATTTTCAAAAAATATTGTCGCGACTACGAAGTTGCAACTTTTTCGAATTTCTGTCATTTTTCTTACCTGCTTTTGTTGTTTCTTATCTGCAAATACAGCAGACCAAGAACACGTGCAAATACAGCAGACCAAAAACAAGTTGATTTACAAACGTTTTACTAAGCCATATTTTTGCAGGCCAAGACAAGACCTCAAACCTTCAAGACTGCGATTCGAAAAATGGGATATCTCGAGACCAAGACCACATCTCGAGACTCCAGCACTGCCTAAGATGCAGTTGGGAAACCAATATTCTCTCTAGTAAATGCAATGTACATCTATGTCTGAACCAGTGATGGAGTCTCGAAACCCATTTTTGCGAGTCTCGGTCTCGAAGGCTGCGGGTCTCGAGACTTTGAATGTTGCAAAGAAATAGTTTAATAAAATTTCTAAAATCAAATCAACGTTTGTTTGGTCTGCTGTATTTGCACGTGTTCTTGGTCTGCTATATAACGATTTTCTGAAGCCACAGCTGCAGTTCCGAAACTAGAGATTCCGGTGAAAATCGACGACCTGACGTGCACTCTCGAACTGGACAGAGCAGCTGGCCGGAGGTTTCTACGTAGGAGCAGTTTGGAAGGCCTAAGTTACAACAGCCCGGCTTCACCTACCAGTCTGCCTCGTCACACTCTATGCCTGTTCAAGTATGCTTTACCACAAAAACGTTGTTCCCGAAGTCCAGAAGAATTTCTGACGTCACCTTCATGTTTACCGCTATCCCTGGACTCAACCTTCTTGGTCGTAGCGCGATAAAGCAGATGGGGATTTCACTGGATTTTAAAGTATTGGTCACTCTCCAGTGCGGGCACTTTCTCTAAAACAGGATGTTTCGTTACAAAGAGCATGTTAACAACTTTGTGAACAATTTCCAGAGTTGTTCCAGTTAGAGAAGGGGTTAAATTTAAGCCAGATGCCAAGCCATCGTTCTGCAAACCGAGAGCAGTCCCCATCGCGTTGCAGGAAGATCTCAGTCACGCTTATGACGCCGGCATTGCAAAAGGAGTCTGGACACGTCACTTTCAACTCTTGGGTGCCTGTGCGCAACGCTTCACCCTCGGGGGAAACCAAGGCCGGAATCAGAGTGTGTGGTGATTATTCAGTTTCGGAAAACTCGCAGTTGGAGACTCATCGCCATCCATTGCCACTGCCGGAGGAGTTGATGCGGAAGTTAGGCGGCGGGCACCGGTTCACCAAAATTGATCTCACTGACGCCTACAATCAAATCAAGCTGGGCCCAGAAATTCGAAAGAGGTTGGCTCTCAGTACACACCGCGGTGCGCTGTAACAAAACGTCCTGCCGTTCGGAATTTCCTCGGCACCAGGTTACTTCCAAAGCATTATGGATAGCCTGACCAGCGACCTACCGGGAGTAGAAGTTTATCTTGATGACATTCTGGTGAGCAGAGCCTCAGCAGATGAGCACCTACAAAATTTGAAGCGTCTGCTACAACGCCTACATGAGAAAAGTTTGTGTTGTCGATTACAGAAGTGCCAGTTTGCTCAAACAAAACTGGAGGGAGTATTTGGGCCACGTTCTCTCTCTCAGAATGGAATAGAGAGAAAGGTAGTAAGGTCAGTGATGTCTTATTGGTGCCACCGCACAAGATGTTTCTTCTTTTCGTTCGTTTCTTGGCTCTGTGCAGTTTAATGGGAAATTCTTCACCACGTATGCCTTAACTGTGGCCGAGCCGTTGCATAGGCTCACGCGCAAAGGCGTTCCGTGGCGCTGGGAAAGTGAAGAAAACCAGGCGTTTCAAAGGTTTGAAGACTTTGTTATCATCAGACAGCGTTATGGTTCACTTTGACGCAACCCTTCCAGTCGGTATCTCTTGTGATGGGTCAAACGTCGGGATAGGAGCCGTTTTTCCACCTTTTCCCAGATGGCAATAAGCGGCCCATAGCCAATGCGTCGAAATCCCTGACTCGAAGCCAGCGCAACTACAGTCAAATTCAGAAAGAAGCTATGGCGATTGTTTACGCCTTGAAGAATATCTACCAATATTTGTTTGGCCGGAGGTTTATCATTCTGACGGACTACAAACCCCTGCTTACGCTTTTTGGACCGGAAAAGGCCGGCAAATTCCTTCCTTGCAGCAAATGGTTTAGTGCGTTGGGCGTTATTTTTGAACCAGTTTTCCTACCAGGTCGTCTACCGCAAGACTTCAGACCAGAATGCCGATGTTCTGAGCCGCTTACCTGATGGAGTAGACACTGTTTTCGATGCAGAAGAGGATGCTGAAGACGTCGACACAGTGTGCATGGTGACGAGTTTACGTTTTCAAGTCCGACCGTCGGATCCGGCCTCGCCTGTGACGAAAACTGCAAAGGATCCAGTCCTAACAAAGGTTATGCGTTTCGCACTTTAGGGATGGCCCGCCAAGGATAAAACCAACGTTGATGATCCTGCAGAAAAGTTTTGCCGTTTCCTTTTCCATTTACCATGGTTGCCTCCTCTACGGACTACGAGCTGTGATCCCTGCCAAACACCGCGCCCGAGGGAAGCAAGCACGGATTGCCACCAAGGCGCAGTCAAATGAAGTGCTGCGCTTGGTAACCTCCTATGAAGTCTGAGATCCGTGCTATGCGTTGTATGAAGGGCCACGCCACAGTCACCAGTCTTGATGGGTTCCGGCCATCGTAACGAAAAGGCATGGAACACAAAATGTCAACGTTCGGGTATTGCCACGGGGACCTACCTGGAGACGTCACGTCGACCAACTTCGACCACGTTAGACTTCGACCACACTGAGGATGACACGTTTCCAGGCGATGATCCCAACGACGACCAAGTATCGGCGCTACCGCATCATGAACCAAAACCTCCTCCGAAGATGGCGGCTGCACACAACTCCGTGTCAAGTTCGGGTCACCGCACCAATGACACGACCGTTGGTCCGGCTCATACTGAGGATGGGCCTGAAAATCCGCGACGTTCGAAAAGAGTACGTCAACCGCGGATGCTATATTGTTGTTGAATGTATGGTCGATAAGTGTTTCTAAACGGTTTCAAATTTTATTCGGGAGATGCTGTGATTGTGCAATCCAGTTATTGTAATCATGTACTTCATTAGAGGTAATCATCTAATCTAAACTGACAGCTGTCCATTTTCTGTCGCAGATAAATTTTGGTCTAGTTTGGAATGGCCTGTGCTCCCCCGGGGAGCAATTTCGGGCTTCATAGGTGTGTTTATGAGGACACCTGGTCACATACAAAATGATCACCCAGGTCTTAGGAATGCCCGATGTGATTTTCTTCATGGTTGATTTTCTGCGTTATCGCTTTAGGAACCACATGTGTTCCAGAAAATATGGCGGTTGCGATTACGGATATTCGTTTCAAATATTTCAGTGTGTTGTGTCTCCATTTCCGTAAAAGTTATTCTATTGGAGTTATGGCTGATTTCTTGTGTGCAGCCTTGGGTCTTAATGTTGATCCTTTGCTGGCGGTACAAGGTTTTGGCTCGGGGTCTTTCCCTGAGGCTAATTATTTGGCATTGATGCGAATATTCAATGCGACAGAAATGGTGAAAACTAACCACCAAAACATATACATCTGTGAGCGAGTAAAAGGTTGGCAGGCCGCACAACTTCTCCTAAAGGCCGCATTTCCTAACGAACGGTCCGGGGAATTTTTTGTAGACCTAAAATAACAAAACGTGCGGCAGGGCAAACACAGCTTTCGCAATTCTGTTAACAGCATGTCGCTTTGTGTCAACACGCCACTGCTGTGTAAGCTTTGTTTGATCTAGACGACGTGACGTCAAATGAACTTTCCGTAGGTCTTGATAATGACTTTGTTCAATAGTGCAAAGCAAACATTTGGAAAGCTGTGAAGTGCCATTTCGCTAAAGGGAGCAAGGAACTAAATCCATTGTTGCGTCGTCTTTTCATGAAAATGTGGCATGTATGATTAACTACAAGCGAAAAATGATTTTGCTTCAACTTTTCAAAAAACAGTATTGTGGGAGAGTATTGAAGGGAGAATCCTTTCGACTTGTTTTGAATACAGACGGTAGCATTTCCACAATATACGGAAAACACATGGAAATATATCAGGTTTGTTGTGGCAGGCCTTTCATACACACACTTAAATTCACTCCTGTAAGGAAAGTCACGCAGTACTTTCCCTATTCAACAGAAGGTGGACTCTGCAATTACACAAAAATTTCACGGCTTTATGTGTGGTTTCTGGTGTTGAACAAAATTGAATACAAAGTCTAAATGCCATGCCACTTCCGTTGTACTCTCCTCTTACCACAGATAGGCATAGCACATACGTTGAAATGCACCTTCCAACAAATGTGGATGAAAGGAGTATTTGTGGTAGCCCAAACTCAATAATGCACGTTTAAGAAAGACAAAAACTGCGAATTTGGTCCCAAATAAGCCAAACTGGCTACTTTTCAGATCACACAGCCTAACACCATGTCTCATGTTGTTGAACGTCGACTGTCATTATGACAAAACACTGTTTGTGGGTATCTTATTAAGCGCGTCTCGCCAGCCGTAAACTTGTTCATTCGTGCGCATGGCCACGTGACGGATATTTGGCAACACCTCGTGTTTCTCGTCAAAATCCTGCATTTTCGTTTTCCTGCTCCGCGATGAAAGCCACGCGGTGTAAATTTTGAGAGCCTTTTTCGTCACCGCACCTGTTACCGCGTGCTGTAAAACAGACTGAGCAACAAACAAACAAAAAAGAGACTGGTTCCTATGAAGCTTCTACATAATAGGTGCCCAAGCGAGAATCCCTACATGCAAGGTTCCACGATTAGATGTGTTGGCCTGACGAACATAACAATCTGTATTTGGTCAGCAGTAATCTGCATTCAAGTTGGACCGCTGTCGCCTTTACCTTGTCTAATTACTGGTTCGTTTCAGCAAAGCTAATCCAGGCACCACTGGCATGCCTGGCTCGTCGTAACTTCGCGGGACAAACTTCTGGAGCTTTCCCATCATCGCAGCTTGTGTGGATCACGTTTCCTCGCTGTCATCCTTGCGAAAATTTGTGTTCATTCAATAACACTTGCAACTTTTCGGCACCATCCTATCGCACAGTGTGATCGCTGGATTTCTATCTGTACGCAGCACGTTAACTGCTCCTTCTGCAACCAAACAGTTGACATATCATTTTAAACCGCCTGACCTCATTTGATTTTGTCACTGTTTACTTTTTTAAGGTTGATTTACTACTCACTGGAACGCTTTTTGTTTATTGTTGAAATGTGCTTCCTGTTTGCATATCCCTACACCCTCTGCTGTGCTTGTATTAATTTCGGCCGGTAGTGAGCTTTGTTTCGGTAAAACCCAGCCCAATTGCAACCTAAGACATATTATCTGCTCGACACGCTGTCTCAGGTCACACACCATATCGGTTTGCGCCGCCACGTGTTCGTGCATTTGTCTCTTACGCAAGATCGTCCGTTGCACGCGAGCGCATTAGTTCTTGCAAAGTTACTAGATATTTTCCGTAACTCATGGCCAAGATCATAAAAAACGGCCAAAATATGCTGTTTTTGAAAAACGTATGGTTCAAAATAAACAATGTTTTAACTTTGGTAATCTACATAATCATGGAGGGAGCTCAATATGTGTGGAATGCAGAATATTTTTTTCCGAAAAATTCTGGTTTTGCCACAGAAGCAAATTTTGACTCTATAACAGAAATTCCTGCCATCGCCATGATTTTAAAATTGTTTTTCCAACATTTTCCTCTTTGTCTTAGTAAAACTCACAAAATATCTTAACGGTATTGTTGATAAATGCTTCGAATCTGACCTATTTGTTTTATACAGCTTGAAAATAACTTTTCAATCCAACGACAATGCCAGAATTTTCTTGATCTCGTGCTCCAAAAATACGAACAAAAGATGAAATCCATGAAATGCATTTAAGCTGATGGTTAGATTCACATGCTGAAAACCATCTCCACGTATGACATACATATATTTATATGTCATATATGAACGACAGGGAAGGAACATTTGACAGCAACGACCAAGTCATATGAAAGGTCTGATTGAAACACATACACAAAATCCACTGACTGCCACGAATCATTTACAATAAATTTCAAAGATTGTCCCTTCTGCGGGCCTAAAAGGAAGCAATATAGTTTTACTGTAAGAGTGATGCGAAACTTCTCGCAGTAAAATCTAACCCACAAAAACAACACAAAATGCTTCTACTGGAACTGTGATACAGTGTTTCAACGTCAGACGATTCATCTCTCAGAACCACTAAGCCATGACTTTCACTTTGCAGTTGTGGGGTTCTTGGTGTTGTTGCGGTGGAATCAAAAGTAAACTTTCGTCGGTCGATTACGATTCCACAGAGATCCCTACTAGTTGAGGGGTCAACCTAGTTGCTGTAGGAGTACAGGTCGGAGTACCAACTAAGCAACCTGACGTCTTGAAGTTGCCAAGCCAATACAAGGTGAAAAAAAAGGGTCTCGCCAATTTGTCCGTTTTATTAACTCCCCATTAGCACTTCAAGTTAATTGCCCTTTTTCTATTATATTCACTTATACAACAAAATCTCCAATGCACTTCGATGTGAAGTCAGAATAACGCAACGTTAAACGGTCAGATGTAGTTTAACTGTCCCGTGTATACTAACGGTGAACACGAGCGTTGAGCGTTCACATGCTCAAGAGGAAAGAGCGACCAAGTGCAGTGATGCAGGTTTCCAGGCTATCGCTGTTCGCAGACAAATGCATTGCGGTAAATCTCCAATAGGATATTGTTTTAAATTACACGGTAAAAATGCACAAACACTAATGTATCCACTATACAAGAATTACCCCCCTAAAAAACGTGACGTGGATCGTTTCGCGAGAGCTCACACGCAAAGCATAAATCAAGGTATAGAGGTGGAATTGTCGTGCGGCGTTGGGTGTAAGGGCTGCTTTTTGTGTTATTGATGGTGATAGATCTCGGTGCACACCTTCATTGCGTCGTCGAAAACTTACGCACATGAAGAGAAACGAAAGAAACTCTTGGGGATTCCACGAAAAAACTCTCTCTCACTTATGCGGCGTCAAAAACTCTGCATTGCGGCAGGAAAAAGAAAAAGCTGCTGGAGAAGTCGAGGCTGAAAACGTCGCAAATTAAGGAAACTGTGCTAATAGCGATACAATAAAGGACGTAGAAAAAACGCAAAATTACACTGAAGTAACAAGCACAAATAATACATTATGGTACATGTGAATACGATAGTAACGCACACATGGTAATTTTAATAATAGAGTAGTTATGGGCAAAAAGATGAAAACACGCAGCACAAAATGCAAACCGATTTGAGGTTAGCAAAACGTTTAGGTTTATTCAAAAGTTTTGTTTCTAGAACATGGGGCTCAGCTACAGAACACACGTACTGATCGGGACATGCTCTTACCGCACAACCTCAGATAGAGCTGCAGAGTCAGCCTCCCCCTCCCCCCGAGATGCCGAATGCGTGGAATGATGTTCAACGCGATGACGTAGCTGGTGAAAACGTTGTGTTGTTCAGATGTGAAAGGTTAGGGCCGAAGGACGTAAACGAACGCACAAATGGCAGATAGCAATGCAAGAAAAACGTATAGACCAAATGCAGGATAGCAGCGTCAGAATGGTCAAGATAATGTTGAGGAACGGGTCAGTGAAAGACACGAACCGCCGAAAAAAACGGTTAGGAAAAAATTTCGTAACTTTCTGTGTGGTATTGTCGAAATTCACAGATGTTAAAGACGTTTTGAGAGAAAGATTGTCCTCGTCCTGAAAAATACAGCCAAATTTTGTGTTCTAATTAACTCTCAAACATCATCGGTCTCCAGGTTCCGGTATGATTCTGTAATTAGAGGCACAAGATAGAGTCGAGCCGTAAGCAAAGAGGACAAAAAGCATCTCTGAACTGACATTGAACAGTCAAACATCAACTGATCTGAGTAAATTGGTTGATGATTTGAAAGAGAACATTATAGGACTCACGATTTCCATGCAAAAGACTTAAATTATAATTATACAATTCACGATCTGAATTAAATGGCAATTTTATAACCCTCAAATTAAATGGCAATTATAGAACTCACGAATTAAATGGCAATTATAGAACTCACGATTTCCATACAAAAGAATTAAACTTGAATCAATCACTAATTGACGTTTAGCAAATTATATGTTTCACGCTCAAGCACAATGTTTCACCCATTTTTTGATACGAAGTATGTTTAGTCTACCAACAACATTTGCGTTGGATATTTTTGTGTGTTTTTCATGTTAAAAATCATGCAATATGAGAAATTTGATTATGACATCCTCACTAGATTTGATGGTTCGCTTTGCTCGATAATAATGAAAGTTCACCAAAAATCCATATTTGCGATTCACTGTTCACAACGCACATTGATTTCAAAGGCATTGTTTGGAATGTCTACATCGTTAAGATTTGTTCCTTTGTTAAGATTTGTCGGCGACTCCAGGACGTTTTGACAAATAGTCAGGCAGCGAGTGAATGGCCAGAGAAGTATTTTCGCCAAATAGCCTTTTGAACTACTGGGTGAGTTGTTCCATAGAACGTCGCCTGCATTAATGCTCATATGATGTACTTAGGAAGGGCAGATGGAAAGATGTAATGATGCAAAGTTACAAAATGTGTTTAACATTGACTGTGTTCAAGCAAATTATGCTTGCTTTTGAGTGAGGATTTTTCCCTTAACGGCGTTTTCCCTTGCTGACAAGAAAGAAGGATTATCAAGTGTGTTTGTGCGGTGCTTTCTTTGACCAACTGGAAGTTGTGTTTAAAGATTCTACAGAAACTCCTCCATGTTTTCAATTTGGGAAACAAAGTGTGCAATACATAGGATAAGTCTAGAACTTTGCCCTAAAAATTAATTTTATAAATATTAACCAGGAAGACGAAGCAGGATTTGAAACTCAAACAATGCAAAAACTTAAAGAATGCAAACTAGAAAATGAAAACATTATATTCTTTTTATGAGTTTTCCTGAGTAAATATATCTCGAATCATATCATCAGGGCACAGCAAAATTAATTTGTTAACATACTCGCGTTTTGTTGTCATTTGCACTTCAAAAAAACAATTGCTTATCACATTTAAAAAATCAAGTCTTTGTGCCACTTATAAAATGCAAAAACTGCCTAAACTATGTAAAACGCCGTTTGCAAGTTTTTAGGTAGCTATACATTGTACGCATGGCAGAAAGTCAGTAGTTGTTAGTGGTAACAAAAATATGTGCTGTTTGGTTGTGCATATGACTTCACACATGTTTTAGAATCAAGTGCAAAAACGATAGTGATCAAATGCATCTTCAAGACAAATAAACCTCACGTTTGTCAAACTTGATCTTGGAGTTTTTTATTTCAAACTTGAAGTGGCAGCAGATCTTTAAATGAGCAACGTTTTAGAGGTACGCTCACAAAAAAAGCAACAGTAAGAACGATTTCATCTTGGGCTCATAGTTGTTCAACGTGTATACCAATGTCGTGTGAATGCGTTTTAGTTGAGGCGTGTGGAGTTCAGATGTGAGAAGCAACAAGCTACTAAAATACCAAGTACTATAGCAAGCTAATTTTCCACTAGCGATAGCGGGAAAAATGACGGATGTTTTTTTTTTTAATTACGGATGCTTCCGCGAGCTATCAGCGTTTTATCGCTACTGCTATTCGCTACTTTGGCCTGAGTGGTGGCCAAAATAAAACGTTCGCAAGAGCTCGTCCGTCCGCACACACTGATGCTAACTGCTCGTCTGCTTTGCGCTGATTTTGGTTGATTTTTTGCCGTAAGCTAGCGGCATTAGGAACGTTTTAGCTCACGGTAAGCCAGTTGAGAATTGGAAGTATAGGTTACCGCTGAAGCTGCCTACAAGTGAATTGAATGCTTGGAATAAATCTGGCACATAATTCAACATTTCTCTGCACGTGTAGTTCCAGTTTTAGTTTTGAATTATTTGTCAAAATGAAAGTTTTGTTAGCTTGGTTCGACTTCAGTATAAAATTTGGCTCTGTGCAAAACCCAAGGCAAACTTATTTTAAAGTTACTGTATGAGATATGACTTAGAAAATTGGATCGGAAAAAGATAGCATGTGATAATACCATCGCCATGATCACGATACTCAATGGAGGCAAAGAAAAGATTGTCGCAATGACCAATTTTCAGTTGTTGAATGCTAAGTAATTGAGAGCTAACAAAGTGTTGACCCTAAGAAATTCTTCAACTCACATCGTCAAATGTATCGGAAACGCAATTCAACAATTCTGTTTCGCTAAATGCGAAACTTTTCGGCGTATAAACTTACCCGTAGATCCGAGATGTGCGAAATTATTTCCAATCTTCCCATTGGTGCTCTAGTAGCACAACAGGTAGTCCACGTTGGTAAAAAACACCCTTTGCATACCTCCTTTCTTTCAAAGAAGGCAGGACTAGGCAAATGTCACTTGGAAGTTCAAACACAAAGAGCAGAGCTTAGTTTTCAAGTTTCAAGTTTATTATCGTTTCATACGACTCAGCTATTAAGCAGGAACAATACTGACAGTCATTGCGCAATTAGCAAACCAACTGACAGTGGAAATCAAAATAAATGAAACGAGAATGGCAAAATAGTTGATTAATGTAAATCCGAGTGTAACTGTGTCACACAGGATTGGTGAAGGACCATGCTGGTCATATTGTCGACCAACCCCGTTTATCACTTTATGTGTAGTGTTAAGAAAAGTATTTGCGTTCTGCTTGTAATCATTCTGAATTAGAACTGACTGGGTTTGTTAGCATGTTTATCGAGTTTGGTGCCAAAGTGCTTGAAGCGCAGAAGTTGCACCAAGGTGTGCTTCCTTGCCGCTTATATTGCATGTAAAAGAAATATCTTGAAGACTTGTAACATTTGCTTTTTTATTTCTTCCTGGAAATAAATCTTTAGGTGAATCAATAAAAAACATTTTCAGTACAGAAACATGGCTGGTGTTGTTGTTACAAATGTACCTGTTGTTGCTCTACCTGCTGCACCAACCCCACATCCTGGAGCCAAGTATGCGAAGATATACAGGAACCTGGGTGTAAGATATGTTTAATTGATGGCGCCTCAGTTTCCTTTCTTGATATATGCCATTATTGCTATGACAGATTCAAACCAAGGCAATCATTTTATGAAGAGGACACAAGCTCCATAAATCAGCGATTTTACAATATTGGATATTCAATAGGTTGATCTGACTTTTATTGGCTGAGAGCATATTTTGAAAGAACAGTGGTCTCGAACCTAGAACTAACGATATTTTCTTCTAACGTTATTGCCATGGTAATCAAATGACCATTGAATTTAATATGATCGAAATATTCGGAAATACCCTCAGAGATCTCGCACCTTTATCATATAAACAAATTTGGACAGCGTGGTTTTCGTGGTGACGTCACAGTGCTTTGCGTGTTTCATTTCAAGCATACCCAGTGGTCAGCCCCAGATTTACCACCAGGCTTAGAAGGCTTTAACCTAGGGCCTCAAGATTCAAGGGATCAAACGATATTTTTTATTCGGGTTTCCTGCAACATCAGCGCGAAAGCCAGATGTAAGTAATATATCTGAACAGTGACAAGGTCCAATGAAAAGAGCTCGAACCACCAACCGTAAATAGTGAAATGGGTGGTGGCACAATATACAAAGCAGGCATCCTCGTGTTCTACAAGGTAAATCGGGCCAAGCCCGAGAAGCCCGGATGCCGGAGTCCCCACTGATTAGCACCATAATCCACAACACAAACAACGCAATTGCATTCAGCGTACAGTAAAATGTTACACCCCACCGGTTCTTAAACACATTTGAACCAGGGTGGCTTCCCAGCAGCGATATCCACGGTTGCACGGGAGCCATTATTTTGGCAAACGTTTAACTTCAATGAAAACATTTTTGAGAGCATAAACGCAACTAACACTTGCAATAAACAATTAAACATTATCGTCATGCCTATATGGGCACTACTTACATAAATGTTTGCAATAGTTTCTTTCATGCTTTCCTAGATTTGGCAACAAATCAAAACACTTCCATCACACATGATCGCAGTCAGTGCTGTAGGTTCTCGTCCCGACCAGGTGAACCAACTCGAAAAAAACACATTTTCCAACAGCCTCAGAACCACGCAAACTTTGGAATGTCATAGCAAGATATTTTAAACTAAGTCTAGGACCATAAGTTCAAGCCCTTTTTTTCCAGGCCCAAAACATTAGATCTAGTGGCGAAAATCGCGCTTTTGGTAAAAATAAAAATTAACGTTTGTCGAGAATCGTAAACAAAAATTTCCAGACGAAGATCTACGTCCGCTGAGCCTGAGGGTAAGACAGAGCTTCATCCTCACAATTTTTATACAACTTAAAAGTAGAATTGCAAAAATGTTAAGAGCTTAATGCTCTAGTAGTTTTAGCGAATCTCTCTCCAACTAACATTGAAGTGCCTTCATGGTTCTTTCAACAATCGCGCTTAAAAATACTATTTGCAATAAATCGCAAATAACTATCAACATGTTTGCAGATAGGTGGAAATTTGTAATTTTTCCAAATTTTTATGAGCAATTTACAAAAAAGGCAGTAATGTCACAACGTGTCGTGCAGGTGAAGCAATAAGTCGTGAAGACACCCTAAAACTCTTCTCATTAAAAATTGTGAAAAGTGTGGTGCGTTGTAAATGTGAAGATAAAATACATTTCAGATTGCTGAGATTGTTCTAGGAACTCTATCTATCTTGTTCGGAATCACGGCTATTGCCCTCGTCTCTAGCAATACAAACGCCATCAGCCCCCTCAGTTATGTTTCTTCCGGTATTTGGTGTGGACTGCTGGTGAGGGAAAAATGTTTTTGTGTTTGCGTTTGGTGCTATCCTTCACCCTGTAGCAATTTCTCTTGACATAACACTGATTGTGTGCGATGCAGCAAAGGACAATAGTTTTTGTACTTGGCATTTATCACGTAAACATTTCTCAAACAGGTGCTGGTGGCAGGAGTGCTGGGAGTGGCTTCTGGAAGAAGACCGGAATCATGTCCAGTACGTTTAGAAAGTTTTTTGTTCTGCTTTGCCCATTAAAATTTTGCACAAAATCTTAATCAATCACGAGCAAAAAAAAAAAAAAGATTTTTCATTCAAAGAAAAACTGTTCACTTTTTTGAATGATTTTCATCGTTGCTGTTGATTGAATGCCAGCCTTATGCTTTCAATGTAAAATAAATAATGTTTGTGAATATATGATTAGCTACTTTTGGTGAAAATTTCAATAGTGAAGCTTCAAAAAATATTTTCGAACACGTGCAATGAACCACGATCAGGTGGATCAAAATTTTTCCATCGAAACGCACCATAAAAAGCAAAGTATTTCTCAAGCTAGCACTTTCACCGAAATTACAACCCTTAATAAAACAACAAGAAAATCAATCAGTAACATTTTCAAAAACCATAATACAAACAGTTGCACAACTGAAATCTGAACAACAAAACGTTTAGAGCCTCAACGTAGCAGTTGAAAACTATTGTTTAGTAACACATTTGACCCGTTATTTCCATAGTTTCAAATTAAAATTTGAAATCTGATGAGTAAATCGAAACGAAACTAAAACATTTTTGACGGTGCAGTTTTGCTTCACTGCAAAAAATACTAAACGTTTTGATTTGAAAACTTGCAACACTTTTAAACGGATAATAATGATTCAGTTCTGCTTCAGAAAATGTGCACACGCAAACGCACGTCCACCGTTGCAATCGGAAAGTCCCAGCGGCTAGTGCGCAAATCTTAACACTGTGGCAGCAAGCTACAACCGAGATCACCTGCCATGATCGCTCTAGTATTGCCTATTCATGCAACGTACATATGGATGTTGTTCTTCCCGCACATCCCGTTCGCGGTGAATCACACATTCAATGCAGCGTCAACCTAGAGGTTGCAACAACATCCCCCCCTTTTTGCAACAACCTGCACCGGTTGCACGTTCTTTGTGTGAAGGTTGCACCTGGCACGACCTTCACATCCTGGTCACAGCATCACTTTGTTGACATTTCCCACTCTGCAAACACATAAGCTCAATCGATGAATCAGATTTACTCTGTCCTATCAGAGGACGAAGGCATTACTCAGGCTCGCGGCTGCTTGAGACACAAAGCAGGCAGGGAATTTCATAGGTGGCACTGTAATTTTATTGTCCTCGTCTCTTACGTCACATTTATTAACGCATAACGGCAACATTTACCGACCATTAGCACAAACGGCGACTTTTCTTTACCACGAAAAAAGACAAACATATCGCAGACAAGGAACACGCTCGCTGCACTACTCGAAAAAGGAGCCTATGCAAAACTCTGCGAAGTCGTAAATACACGCGCAGAAATGCGAACAGAAAAACGCATTCGGCACAAGGCGTAACGGTTAGGTCACATGATGCATACAAACGCAGTGTGAACATGTGAACGGTTTGTGCCCAGCAGGATGGCTCAATAAACAGTCTTTTACAATGCGTTGATTCCAGAAAATACGCAACTATTTGTCCATATGGTTGGGAACAAACAGTATTAAATCCATCCACGTCCAGTTATGTGTTGCGGGTGAAGAAAACATTGAAATAAATAATTAATCCCCAGGGCATTTAATTATTCAGGTATCAATTTTTGGACCATAACGTTCTAACCATAAACGCTAAAGGTCAAGAAGGGGCTCAAAAGATGCAGATTTGGGCTAGTTGTTTTCAAAAAAACGAAAAAAATGCCTTATGATTTTGGGATCCAAGGCCCAATGACGTCATCCAAGGATCCTGTACCTGCCCCAATTGTGACGTCACTCACAAAAAATTTCAAACCCAAAAGTATTTAATAATGTAAGCTGCAAGACTTTTTGCACCTTGTCAGAGTTTGAACAGCCCTGCAGCTCAACCGGCTGCCGAGTTGTGTTCGAACACGTTGGCGCCAGTTGCCGCAGAAACAGTGGCCCAGCTATGAACATTTTAAATATTGACCTATAAGGGTTAAACGTTTCAGATATTTTTTTTTAATGCAATCTTTAATCATTTTGTATTTTACGAAAAAATTACCAAAAATCTGTAAACATTACATAAAATTTAAGGCATTCATTCCAGAGTTGGGAATGGGCCTGCTTTTGAAGCCTGAACCCGGCCCAAGCCCGGCATATATTTTTGAAGCCCGATTTAGGCCAGAAGCCAAATTTTCTGAGTGAATCAAGAAATGCGCAACTGCGGGATATTGGTGGCGTAGCAAGGTAAATATGACGAATTAATTCACATTCAATTATTTTTTATTGAAGATTAAATCAACTCGATTGCTTCAACAGTAACTGGCGACAAAAGTGTCTATCGTTGCAAAAATCTTTTATGTGCAAACTCGACTCGGCTTAAAACTTTTTGACAAACTTAAAGATTTAAGACCCTTTCAGATCGCTTTTTCAGAGCCAATGTTTCAATAAACTCACCAAATTAAATTTGATCGAAATAATATCTTTGAAACAACTCTGAAAAAAACAGAGTTGTAACTCGTGCCAGGTTTTTCGTGTCGAGACGGGTTTCGGGCCTGGCTCGGGCATAAACTCGAAGTTTGTCATAGAAGTACAAACTTTGCAGTGACAATTCACCACAAGGGCAAAGCAAATCCGATCATAAAATAGTTTACTAGGATACGATTTTGCGTCAATTACGCATCTTCAGTCCTGTGAATTACTCGGAATTACTAATACGGGTAAAATGATGAAAAGTCTAAGCAAGACCTTTAAGAAAGCATGTGGAGTGCGATTTCAAACGCACGATATCACCACAGAAACATACGCTATGATCCTTGTGGTGAATTGTCACTAAAATATCCACGAAAGCAGAGGATGGCAGGCTGGTTCACCGAATGGTCAAAGCCATTTCTGTGGAGTAATAATGTTGTTGCTGTGTAACAAACGCCATCTACCCTGGCCAAAATCTGTAAATCATTCAGTGATTACGCAAATCAACCAATATATCCAGGACTGTAGAGCCGTCGAAAGAATGAAATAGCTCCCTCTCCGGAGCTCTCCTTTTCATGAACATGGCTCCGGCTGCAGATCTGGAGCTCTTGTTTTTAATGAGTATGGCTCTGGCTCCGGCTCCAGTCCTCTCATTTTTCATGGCTCCGTTTCCGGCTCCAGCTCCGGCTTCTGTCCGTTTTCATACATTAATATTTTCAACTGTCTTGGTTTGCCTCATGTTGAATGGAAAATGCATTAACAAGTGCAAAAAACTCAGAGAGTACACCAAACATTTCTAGTATTTTAATCTGGTAGTTTTTTACAAACAGCGCTCTCAACATGAGGAAATCAGCGAAAAACAACAATCACAGGTTCACGATTCAGAGAACAATTACTTGCAAAATCATAACTCATGCTAACAGTAATATAAACAAATTTTGGAAAGACAGTCGATGGATCAAATGTAGCAACCAACCCCATAAAATTTTTTTGACTTATTCAAATATTTTTTCAATTTTAAGCCAATTCCTTTTACTCGTTTTTCAGTCAAACCAAACGTGATATTTACTGCACAAGTGGTGAAGAGTGTTTTTGAAGGATAGTGCAAAAGTTAAATAAATTCATAGACGCCGCAGCATTACCTGCATTTGTTCGCTTGAAACTTCGTTAAATTGGAAATTGTAATTTGCTTCTCATCAAACTGCCGAAATACACTTGAAAGCACAAATACGAAATGACATTCTTGCTTATGACTTGCAGCAGCAGAGAGGTCCTTAACAAAAGGGGAATCACTGTTAAATAAAGACCTTCAGTTTTTATATTCTGAATTTTAAATAATTTCTTGAATTGGAAGGATAAGTGAGTGCACTTCGAAATTGTTCTTTACTATCAGTAATTATCCAGTACAGTGAATATTTCTGCATTTCACGTTGCGATTCTGTGCAGTGGTGTCGTGTCTCATACCCCAGCGGCCGAAGGGTGTCGTGCCTGGCCCATGTTAGTTATGTAGCGCGCAAAACAGTTGCTGGCTTGAAACTGGTTTGTTTTTTTTTGATTTATCTTATGACCATAACTTAAAGAACCAGAGAAGCTACGCAAAAATCTGAGACGTTATGAGAAAACTTATTTCGTACTACCTGCGATGATGTCATGTCTTACGTCTGCGATGTTACTGTCACATATTAAAACCCGGTAACCGCAGATCCTTAGTTGGTACATACCGTTCGAAAAACGCATTTCTGAAACATTTGCAAACGACTTTATTGAAAATCAGTTACCATAATCCGTGCAACAGTCTTTTAACTGCTATTTGTTGACAGCAAACCTCAACTTCTATCGCTTTCTTTGCCTGGGGAAAGGGCGCAGGATGCAATGAATTGCAATAAGCCAATAAAAATAATGAATTGCGATATGCTAAAAAACAAGGAATGGTGGTACGACACATGAAAAGTAAATATAGCACCTGTTTCAAGGTGTTAATTTCGTGGAAACATGTTATCGTGAACTCTGAAATCCCATATACAATACAACATAGTGTCTTTGTTTTGGTACGGTTCCTGCACAGTTTGCACCTTCGATGAGCCTTTTTTGGGCTGTTGCTGGAATATCGCTGTTTTCAATACTAAAATTATTTTTTTAAACCTGCAATTTAACTCTATTTTACCGAAAATGTCCACGAAGTTTAAAAAATTTAGCAGCACGAACCTAAAAGCCAACAAACAACATTGGATTTTAATACGAAATGAGTTCATCAGAGCACGGAATTGTGGTGAACACTGTGTATTGTGGCAAAGGGCTCCTCCCCTTGTCTGTTTATTGTCCAAATTGTGCAAACCCGTTTGACCAAAAAAAGCTTTGGAAGTACCTCAAACCAGCCACGAACCGCCTGCGTGTTCAATTCGTTAGTAGATGAACGTTAATGGCAGCATTTTCAAAGTGTATTTTATAACGTTGTGTCACGGCCTGACGCACCCCGCGACACACACGTCACATCGTGGATTGTTGACGTACCGCACGTAATGTGTTGAATTACTATTTGCTATATTGTATTATCGGTTACAATAAAAAATGACAAAAACGATGGATTCGCATTTCTTCTACTGGCAGGGAAATAGGTCTGCTTTAACGAAAACATTGCAAACCAGCACATTAAAATTTATTCTACAGTAGCAGCGTTGCGGAGTCGGTGTCAGAGTCGGAGTTACAGTCGCAAGGAGTGGGAGGTTTTTGGATGGAGTCGGAGTTGGTTTCTTAACAACGCTAGAAGCTGGATTCGGTGTCGGACTCGGACTTTTTGTCCGACTCCGTTTTCAGAAATCCAATTAAATCATTTTTACATCACACTCCTAAGTTGGGAATTCCTGCTGAAATGGTACAATTTCTTTTGGTACTATTATTGAAACAGATAATTCTTGCTGTGTACCACGATTTCCATTGATTGCTTGCTGCTACAAAATTACTGGCAACCAAACGTCAGTCGCGTTTCGTTAAGGAATCGGAGTCAGGAGTCGGGGTCGGATTCAGAAATTTTGGAAAGATCGATGTTGGAGTCGGACATTTTACCTCCGACTTGGAGTCGGACAGTTTATCTCCGACACTGCTATGAAGGCGAAAGAGCTATTTTCAACATGATATTTTCTCGGAGTTGACGTTAACCATTTGTCTTTGTGTCTTAATTCAGATAACCTCTGCAATGATCTTGACAATTTTTGCAGCGATTGCTGCTGGAATTATGTTTGCGATTGAAGTTCCAGCTGCAGTCTATGCTGGAAGTTATTTTTACACCATTTATTACTCATATCCTTCATACGTTTACTACCAAAGGAGTGAAATGCAGGTAACTTGCAAATATTACTCATGCAAGTACATTTCCACAACTAAGCTTGAATGCTTGAAAGATCTGGACTTTTATTGCTACTCTTAATCAGGGTAATTCAAAGTAAGTTTGAATCATATTCCATTTTAGAAAAGGTGCACATACTCGTCTTCCTAATTTTTCCCCGTACGTTTAGCTGAAAACAATTGTCTAACAATATTAACAGTGCACCCGAATAAGACTAATCATAAAATTATGAGTACGATTTTGTAGCATATCAAACCACTACCGGGGTGAAATGACATCTTGCAACATTTTTCATTATTTTTAGGACGCACTAACTGGGATCCACGCTACTCTCTCGGTGATCGCTTTTGTTCAACTGGTTCTTTCCATCATCCACTCTGCCTATTGCTGTGCGTCAAACTGCTGCTCATCGCACCCTGGACAAGTTATGGTATGTTGCACGAGTCGATGAAAAAAAACAGGATGTTTTAGCAATATGTTCCGAAACATCTTTGGCGTCGATGGGTAATAAACAGCTGTCAAGTCACTTGTGCAAAATGTTGACAAAAACTTTGATTTAGGTTTGCAAACATATCAAGTGAATTGCATCGATTCACGTGTGCACATTCATTGCCTAACGTTTTGGGCATTTGTGAGAATTTATGAAATGGGAAAAGAGTAGTGCAAATACATGGACTCAAATAAAGTTTAAGACGTTACTATTTGAAACATCGTTAAATAAAAATAGTCGAAATAATTTATAACTCGCATTTTAATGTGCACAAAGAGCAATATTATAACATAAATGAATGACTTGCTGACTCAATTTTATGCCTATGTTTAACAAAGTTGTCACGTAGAAAGTGAGGAATTCCACTTGTTTTTGTAGGTAGAGCTTCTCAAAATTGTTTCAAAATTTCTAGAAGCAACTGGCTTAGAAAAAGGAGTTTTCAAAACAGTCTGCGACCATAAAGCGTGACTCAATAATACTTGCTCTTTTCGCATTAACATGAAAGCAATGAAACATTCGTGGGGAATTGTAAATGTGACTTGGCATGCGTAAAGCATCAAACCCTTTATTTTGTCTGATGAAGTTTCTTCCAATTCTCCAGGCTTCTTTGAAAAAAATTTCTTTGAAAGAAAAACTTTTTTTTTAATGTTAGCTTCTGTCGATCATTTCCCGCATAGTTTTCATGTTTTAATCTATGAATGCAATTTAATAAAAACGTTTGTAATGAAATGTGAAAATGAGACCAATTAATACACATCATTCAACACAAACAGTGAGGCACATAGAAACACGTCCGTTCAACAACAATGCAACAAATTGCAGCCTGCGTAGCGCTAATATGCGATATTTTTGCAGCTACAGAGAGGTTGAACCAAACAAAAGATTCACTGGATCGAACATAAAATTAGTAGCTTGTACCGCAACAGCTAACTTATTATTAAGCGTCAGCAGGTCTGCAACAATTTGATTCAGTATGATAGTTACGTCAATAAACACAAGTTTTACCATTCAAAGTATTTTAAAAAGAAGTGCCACGATCTACAATCTGCAATACGTCAGTGTGGTGTGTTTATGGCCAAAAATAACAACAAAAGGAAAGCCATCTGGAGGTGTAAACAATGATGTAAGTCACTACATAAACGTCAAAACAGCAGTAATTACCAATTGAGATCACTACTGGAGATATAGGATATAACAATTGAACCTTTCAACTTTTATGTTAATAGTCAAAGGCTTTTTCCAGTTTTGTTCACACGTTTTTTTGGAATTCGTCCGCAATGCCACCAGTGGTTTTCACAACCGCGAGGTCGATCAAACACCACCAAATCTGTTAAGCTGTGTTCGATTCCCAGACGAGTCATTCTAAAGTACTTACGGGCTTGTCCGGCCACGTGCTCAGCGTTAATGAGTGTGTGCAAAGGAGCTGTTCACGTGCGGTGCTGCCATTGACTCGCCACCAGAGCGGCATTCACTGTCAAAGTAGCCTCGTGGCCCACGGGGCAGAGAAAGCGGAGATGGCCGCAGCAGAACACTCGTGACACTCCTGGAGGGAGAGCAGAATGCGGGTACAAATGAAATTTAACTGAAGCACGGATTTCCAGGATTTTGAATGAACAAACATTCAGAAAAAATACCTGTTTGTTCTTCAAACTTTTCGCCAAACGTAATTTCTATATTTTATCACAAAAAAGGATTTTGAATTTTTACTCAAATCAAATTTTGTTGGAGGATTTCGAGAAAAATTGTGTAAATTTTTTTGGTCTTCAAATGCAAAGATCCAAATTGTCAATATGTTGCTAATGATTTTTAGAAAAATGTTTCCGTACGTTTTTGAAATTTGGAAAATTATGTCATCCTACAACCACTCTTTTCACAGATCCTTTCACAGTAGGTTTAATTAAAAAAACGTTGTTATCTGCATTTCTGACAGGTTCCGCAAAGAACAGTAGTCACCACAGCAACCATACCTGGACAATTACCAGTGACAGCGATACAAGGGCAGCCACTGCACTCAGGTGATATTACGAATTTTCATAATGAAAAATCGTTAATGATGGTTGAAACGTTTTTATATTTATTCATGTCAAAGAATATGTGTAACCGAGTTTAAAGTAGCCTGTTGAAGCAAAAATTCACTACAATGTTTTTAAAACATGAAATTATTTTGAACCATGTTACCATCCACGCGAGAACCATGTTACCATCCACGCGTGAACCATTTACCATCCACGCGTGAACCGTGTTACCGTCCACCATGTTACCATCCACCATGTTGCCATCCACCATGTTACCATCCACCATGTCACCATCCACCATGTTACCATCCACGCGAGATGTCATTTTTCTGATCCCTGTGAATACAAATTTTGAAAATTTTAAGGAAAACAATTTTACTTTCGAAAAAGATGTTGTAGTCATGCGTCGAGGTCAGTATTGTCTTTCCCAAATGCTTTCAATACGCTCCAAGTCATCGGCGTTGAAAACAAGCCAAGTCACAATGACATATTTACCCCTTCGACAGATGCTACGCATTTGGAATCAGTAACTGCAAAATCTGCTTTTGCTAAAAACTATTTATTTAAGTCAATGAAACAAATTAAAAAATTCTTGTTCTTCGTATCGAATTCCGCTCAAAATATTTCGTTAGCACTCTTTTGTGGGACAATGCCATTTGTGTTTTATGACGTTGATAAGACTTGGTTCGTTGTGATTTAATTGCTCTATGAACGATTAAATTTTGCCGCCTTTGATCAGTTACACTTGAGTGAATGTCTACAAATGGTTGTTATTTGGAAAATACAGTCCTGTGAATACCAATTTCATCTAGATATTTATTCAACAAGTCAAAATGAAAAGTTCTTTTCTTTTTCCTAATAGAAAATTTTAACTTCGACATTCAAGAATGCCTAAGGTTAAACGCGTTCAGCCTATCAATCCCACGTGTAAGCAATACATAAGTCAAAGTTTCGCCACTACAGTAAATGCCGTGTTAATATTTTCTGAATTTGAAAGAACAACGAAAACACGCCAATGATCAAGACTCATGTATTTATTTTCAAATAATCTGTGGTTGACATTTATGAGCACATGCGAAACAATTTTTTTATAGTACTATCCAAATCTCCTGTGTAGGATATAACCAAACCCACTACGTAGTTCAAGGTCACCGGACTGCCATTTCTCAAGGAGTTTCCCAGCAACCAGCACAACCTAATATCTCAACAAGGACAACAGATCAACCAGTTTATGCGCAACCACATCGAGTGCAATATATGGTATGAATTATTTCTCCAAGTCATAATATTCCGTCTAAGATTATGTTTAATAAAATTTTGTGAATATAATTTGCATTTTGCATGGTGAAAATTAGAAGCATTTTCTTTTCACAACAATATTATACATAAAATGTTGTGAATGAGAGAAAGTCTACACACTTTTCATGCCAGTGCATTTTGAACAAAAAGATGTGTTGGGCAGTTATTGAACTCAAGCTTAACATCACATGACGTCCTTGACAAGAGAGTCGGCACCAGTTTTCAGCCTTCGCATCAGAGACTTCCTTATTCTTTTCACTGGTGCTGTTCTTTCCAGACAAATATCCAGCAAAGTTCAGAGTAACATCCACGGCAAAGTAGGCTTACACATTAACATTACTAAATTCATAAAAAATGTACAAACATCTAGTAACGTTTCCTGAGAGAAGTACGAGTGCTAACTGCACTTACCAAAGCAACGCGAGCCAATACGCCAAACCAGGATTTAATTTAGAGAGATCTTTTTCTGACTTCAAACTCATATTACACAAGTTTTCGCTTGTCACTCAATAAAAAATTATATATCGGTATGTGTACACTTAGGAAAATTACAATTATAAAAAAGTGCGCATTGCATTCAAACAGAATTGCGACGCGGAACTGCGTTTGCCTACCCTTTTACTGCACTGACATGGGAATGCTTCTTTGGGATGGGCGTGATGCTCACTTCATGCAGAATACAAAAGTTGCAAGAACATTGTGGTCTCCCGCTTCCGATCTGCCTGCATGTAGCACGAGTCTTTTGAACCTTTTTTTCTGCAAAATCTGCTTTTCAATTTTATTTCAATACAACCTACAACGTTTTCATATTTGCAATTTCACTTGGTAATCATTGTTCAGTAACCTTCGTTCCTGACTGCGGGTCTCTGCGCAATGTGAAATTATTGTTATGAGACACTTCCTGCAATGTCATATGAACTATTTCACGCCGAATGGTTCGTTCTGGGCCGAATCGCAAACGTGTATATAACGAGTTTGACGTAAAGTGATCACTCCAATTGCAATGCTTTCGTGCACCAGTGCAGCAAAGCCCATTACGATCTCCCTGTGTCAATTCTATTTGAATGCAACACACAAGTTTATAATAATTTCAATCTATATACGTGTATCAATACAGTGATACAAATTTGTTCGTTGAGAGTCGAGAGTAAAGATGGCTGATATTAGTTTGATATATCTCAGGGATGGCGCCCATTTCAAACCTGCTTTGGCGTATTAGCTCACTTTGCTTTGATAAAGTTAGAAACATTATCAGGTACTTTGCTGAGAGATTGTCTGAAAATATCAGTTGATGGCACTACTGGAAAAAGACAGGATGGTTTTCAGGTGGGAAAGATTGTTGGCTGTGACGACTTTTCTCGCAGGGGCGTCAAGCTGAGTCAATCTTGCCGTAATCATGATTGACATTCTGGTCCCCAGTCAGCCACACGTACGTCTATTGATGGGTCCAACACCAGAAAGTTACCTGAAAGTGATGTTGTACCTTTTCTACTACGACAAATATGAGGTGTCTTTCGTAAAAAAATCATATCGGACACATTTACCACACAAAACTGGAAAATTAGAAATATTTAGGTAAATAGAAGCAGATTTACTTACATCGAAAAAATGTAACTACGGTATATCTGCTTTGATCCGTCCCATAACAAAATCTGTCCGACTTAACTAAATCTGCGTCGCTTTAGTCGATCTAAATCTGTCCAATTTAGGTAAACCTGCGTCGATATACCTAAATCTGTCCAATGCAAACAGTTTTCAGTGCTAAGTACGTTCGATATAATTTTTTTACGAATGGCGTCGCTCAGAAAAGTATTTGTAAAGTTGAGGCAGGTAATAATTTGCACATGAAGAGGAACGGCCCAACTTTATGTTCGAACTGCCTCAAGTGGGGAATTGAACTATCATTCGATTAATCGGTAATCGAGGAAATTGTTGATGATGCCACCGCGCCAGACGACTTGACTATAGACATAAGAACCTAGTCGCATCGTAACTAGGCCTTTTATGTTTAAGGTTTTCTTAGTTACTTTCCATTGGTGCTGTCCTCTTAGACTTTGTCGTTTTTCCATGTAGGGGTACTCGCGTAGCCACTACACACAATATGATTATTAATATTTTAATATATTTGGATGATCCTGTCTTAATTAAGTTTTTCGTCACAACACTGCCATTTGGAGTGGTTGTTAATCTTTCTTTTTAAAATAGTTTATAATAAACCTGATATGTAATTCCACGCTCCAAAAATGTGCAATTGATGTAAAGTTTATATACCAGGTTTTTTCACGCTTTCAACATTATTATTGTTTTGCAAAAAATCGTAAGATATTAATGGCTGTTGTGCATTACAGAATCCGGAACAACCTCCACAGTATCAGGTAAAATATCATGTTTTTCCGTGTTCAGAATACCTGACGAAGTTAGTTAGCCTTGCAGTCAAATTTCATTTTTAAACCTTTAGTACAATTTTTGTATTCACCTTGTGAATTTTCGCTAGAAAACGGGAATGGATGGCGAATCTGTTTCAAATTCTTGTCTAGCTGATTCTGAACATGTTTATCAATATTGCTTCACTGCTGAAGAAACAAAGAATATGGAGCATAAATTCCTCATGAAAAATCAAACACTTCGTATAATTTGGTTCACTTCGAGTCTGGAGTAAAAAAACTACTCATACTGTCTGTAAAACACAAAGTAGAACAGTGCTCCACATTGCAAGAATTCGATCTCCAATTTTCAGTGATACCCTCTTCCTTTGCAAATAAAAACACAAGTTCTTATAAATTTGAGTTTGGTTTGCAGGAAAGTAAGCTGGTGTCTGGTTTTCCCAGTTGCGTACAAACTGGAACAAAATTTTTCCACAGTACTTTACAAAAACATAGGTCCCCATAATCCGAAATCTGACTTACCAGACTATAAGCGAAGCTATTGTTGGCTTTTATCGCATTTTGCGATATCCCATAAACATCCTTCTGGAAACCATCTCAAAAAATCTACAGAGAGAAACCATCCTATAAAACGTGCATAGGGCGCCGGGAGAAAATTTGGTCAAATTGTTGCTGAACACCGATAGTAGTTAAGACTCCATATATGAGGTAGTTAACGTACCTTATGTAAGGTGGGTGTGTAACTGTGGGTATCTTCGTAAATTGTTGCTTCAGACGGTTTTGATGCAAATAGTCCTTGTCAGTGCGTGGTAACGAGTAGCCAAGATGTTTTTAGCACCATTTTCCGATTTGGTGTTCAGCAAGAAATTGACCGCAAGTTTTATGTTGGTCTTTCAAAACAGCAAGGAACGCACAAAATCTTTTACCATCCTTCTGAAGCCCAAAAACGTTCACGTGTTCCAAAATTAAAGAATATTTAAAATCCGACTCATGGTCCAATTAGAACAACGAAAGTCGTTTAAATTGTGCTGTGATCAAAGCTGTGAATAATTTATGAAATTATCTTCCGATTGTCACCACTCCACGTTACGCAACGGAGTTCTTCAACCTGAAAATCAGTTGGTATCGAAACAATTCGTTGATACTAAACAAATTTTACTAATCTACAATTTTTCTGAACATTTTCTGAAACCAGCTGGAAACCTATTCTACATTGACTAGGAGCAATGAAGTGCAAACAGACTGTTAAAGTCACTTCTGATAGATGCATGAATTTGAAATAGGAACGATTGAAATAATTTCTCTATTTTGCCATTTGAAAACACAATAATTGAAACGAAGACGAAGCATTTGTAAAAAACAAATATCTTAAAATCAAAATTTTTTTTCGTATGAGACGCTAATGCGTTGTTAAAACATGTTTTTGTGCTTGAACAAATGAAAAAGAGTAAAACCAAGCAATTTTGCAGGCACTGTAAAAGAAACGCATTGATGAAAAATTGAGGTTACTTCAACTACAGTATTCTTTCCTAAGGTTGAATAAATGCATTTGTTTTGCGGTAGCACAAAGAACATAGTTTTTTCAGGGCTAATTAAAATTAATTGGCCAATAATTTTGAAACATGCGGCCCATTGACAAACAGGAACCAAGAAATGTTTACAAAAATTCTCAAGCAATCAAAACACATTGGAAAAAATAATGTTGTTCTAAAATGGTAATTTTCAAAATATTTCGGGTGTTTTTTATACTGATCTATGAAGATAACAGGTGATGCGTTGGGTGCCGTTAAATTTGCAGTACTGTGTTTGTTACATATTTTTTTTCTGTTGAATTGACTATCATTGTTTTCTGTTGTTTATGATGATTTCAAAGAGCTTTACTTCAAAGTATATCTAAACATTTTTCAGTTAAATTTGTACGCCGAGCTGGACTTCTTTCAACCCACACTTAACCTTACGAGACCCACCCTATTTTGAAATAATTCAATCAAATAGATTTCAACAACTAATTTTCACTAGAAGCAGGGATAAAGAAATTCAAACATTCTAACTAAATAGTCACAACAGCAGCCAGATAATGCCGGTTCATTCAATGATATTCTAAAGTGTCTTTTTCTAATAGACTAATTTTCTTGGATATTTAAATGACTGTGGTATGTTTGAAGTTGACACTAAACGTATTCACGATTGCTCACAATGTATCTGCCATAGATAAATTTTGCCTTTTTCTGCTCTCGGATACAGTTTCCCAAATTTACGTGAAAATTGGTGAATGTAGAGTATTTAGTGTTATGATAAACCTTTGTGAGATACATAGTAATCTACAGTAAATGGAAGTAGTGACCTACAGCAATTGAAGAAATATGAAGCAAGTGCAGTTTTACAAATTTTGGGAATTCTGTATTTTTAGCAATTCACCGAAATCATGTTTTTAAAACTTTGTACAGGAAAAACAACCAGTATAAAGGAAAACAACCGAAAAGAAGCAAGGAGTTTGGTGAAAATCTATCAACGGAGACTTTCGCAAATTTGCATTCAGTTATAAACAAATGTTGTACATACTGTAGTAGTGTTGCTAAGTGATATATTTTCGTAGATAGTACGTCAGTTCAGTGCTCATTTCAATCACTGCATGTGATAAAGTGGAAATACAGGGTACGATGCTTGTAGATTCAAATGATCACTTTATAAAAGGAGTGAAAGCAGAATCTGCTCTATGTGCAAACATTAAATGGGTAATTGCCTTCGCTACTGATGGGTCTTAAATGACGTTCACGATGGCAAACTTTAAGTCACATACCCCTCCAGCTGTGTGAATGTATTGCTTGTCTGGTTGAAAGTTGCTGAAATACACTGCACAAAAGCATTTCCATCACTGCGTCACAAATGTGACATTTTCTAATGCTAAGGTCTGAGAGATTGTTAATAAATGATCGAAAACCTTGAAAGATGCCTGTGATATTACATTGTTTGCGGTATTAACGCACAATACTATTAAAACCATTGCAGTAACACTTTCAGAGCAATTGTTAATACTTTTCTCTCCATCAACTTTTACAACTTAACGGATACGATTTTGTTGGAAAACATATTTAGCAAAATATGTAACCACGTTTATAAAAGAATTCCTGGCGTCATATTTATACATTTCCGATCGTATACGTGTTTTCATTGCTTTAAGAAACACACAGAATAAATAAGAAAACAACAAAATTGTTTTTGAAAGGTAAAACTGAAAAGAAGACAATGCATGACATTGGAAGCAAAATGGTTATCTGGCTGGCCGCTAGAATATCCACTGGAAGAGAACATTTTCCTTAAAGTTAAACAGAAAATTCCTTCATGTGGAAGTCATCTCAAACGTTTTAAAAGTTCCTGACGTCTTCTTGAAGTAGGAAACATCAAACATTTCTCAGAGGTCACTGGAGTTCTGGTACAAATTTCAAACCAGATATTTTTAAAAGTTGAATTGTGACATACAGTTCCACAGCGAAATACAATTCCTGTGGAGAATTAAGAATATCGAAAAATGTTTTAATCCCACTTACTATTTTAAATTAAACGAATAGATCTTAGCAACTTGGACTTCAAACGTTTTTTGTCCGAGTTTGAGTTTATTTCTGTAATAAATTTCAACCAAAGTTTTATATTCCTTCGCGTTTGAAATGAAATTATGGTATGAAGGGAAACAACAGTAAAAACAAATAAAACACTAAAAGTACAACAAACAATGCCGTGTAATAGTCAGCACGAACCCAACTCAACCAATCAATGACGCTAACTTCGAACTAGATACAGATAATCGATGACTGCGTATGTAGTTACAACCACAAAAATGAGTCACATAGTGTGCTGCACATACAATATCCAGGACCAATGAAAAACATTTTCGAGAGAGCAGCTCTTTGCATAATTTTATGAAAATACGGTATGATCTATTTGATAAGTCCTCCGGAATAGCAATCCATAGTTCACAGTAGAGCCTCTGTATACATAATGGCTGTGCTGTTTTGCTGAATCGCATGTAGGAATAATTAACTTATTACCAGGTTGCAGTAGGAAAAAAATTGTATAGTTTCATGTGAATTGATGCTCATCTGCGGGCAACTGATTGCGTTATTTACAGTATACATGTATTTTGCAAATTCGCATTTATATATGTTTTTATCTCGAGAACATACGTAAGTAGAAAAATCCATAATCTTCATGGGCATTTGTTCGTTGATGTGAGTTTTACTTAGATTGTGTTTAGCGTCCCCAGCCTTATTGTGAGCTGTGGGCAGCTAGCATTTACAGGATATTTGAATGCGTGCCTGACAACCTTTATCGCTTATACTGATACCTTACAAATAAGGGATGTGAAAGCGGCTATATAGTCAACCGCTTCCGCTTCCACACCTATCGCTTCCGCTTCCGCTTCCAATAACAAAAAACGAGAAAACGATCGTTGACCGTTAAAATCGGTAAGCTGCACGATGACTTAGCCTTCTATGAAGAACGCCACGGATACTAACTGTGGCGCACCTGGGGATTTCCCGCGCCCGGGGGTAAACTCAGTTTTGGCGCCCCCACCCCCACCCAACCCGTTCATGGCAGCATAGATGCAAAGAATGAGTTGGGAATAAAGGGACGTCGAAAGCTGACTCTGGAATCGCCTATCGCCTACGTATAGTAGTTTCTAGACCCGTCTGAGACCTTCCTGTGATTGTGACGTCACGGAATTGACGTCGAGACCTTCGAATCTTGGAAATAATTAACTACCGTAGAGTTAAGAATCTAGTAGTTTCGCGTGAAGGTATGTCCTCTGAAATTTTGGTCACGATTGCACACTCAAACTGTTTTATTACGACATTCCAAATTGCGGTAATGTGTTATCGAATTGTAACAACTAGTGAAATAAAATACAAAAACATACCAAAAAGTTCCCTGATCATCTGTAGAAATATGTACGAATTTTAATGACAAATTTTTGGACACAAAAATCATCTGACAACACAGGGTAAAATAAGCCTGAATTGCAACTGTTTTCTAAATCACGGGTTTGTCAAAGCCTTTTGAAGATGCCGAATCCAGCGCACCTTCTTGTTCCACTCCCTGGTCTGGTCATAGGAACTGGGGTTTTTAGAGCATGCACTCTCAGAGTTTTAAGTAATAAAACATCAAAAAGGTCTGACTGAGGGAGACTCACGAATCACGAATACATAAAAGAGAAGAACAGACAGAAGAATGCACATGAAAAACTGAAGGCAAATGATTTTATGCATAACTGCTAGACAAATAAAAAATTGCAAAATCCCGAAGCATTTTCTTGGATATAGGCTAACACCCTGAAAAGTTGACAGAAAATAAAAGAAATGCTGCGATTTGATGCTTTACCTGTAATTATCTAACTTCAAAGAAAATGTTTTTTTTGCCTTTACTGTAAATGTGTCTATTGTCACTTCAAAAAATTTCTATAAATGAAATGTGTCACATCCACTAACTGATCTGAGAACTATCTAAAGTCAGTGACGCTCCGTGCGAAGTTCCAGGTTAGCAATTGTGTGACCTGACTTTCGACAATCATGTCCATGCGAATGCCCAGTTTCTAGGTCAAAGTGATATAAAGCAAGTACATGAACAATAGGCTAACTTAAAAAGTCACAGTAATTAATATATTCAACTTTGTTACACAGATGCAATTAAAATTTTGCAAAAGTATTCAGCATTTATTTAACTATCCCACAAACAAAAATCATCATAATCTCCTTCAGAACCACACCAAATCCATTTCCACATGAAGTTTGTCAAACCATGAAAGCTCAAATCTTTTCCGAAAGACCCAGATCTGTACCAGGGCCATGCCGATAGGTTGGTGATCCCTGGGGCAGCTGCTTGATTGCATGCCCCCCACCAAAATGTAGTATTGAGGAATGTGAAAAATACAGGCATTTGGAAAAGTAAAAACTAGTTTTGACAAATAAACAAGCTTTGAAACATTGAATCAAAATGAATTCAAAAAGTTTTTTTCTGTTTTGAATGTGTTAGGTTTTTAATAACTTATTTTATTCTGTGGGCTTGATACATCTGTTTGCAAGCAAATTTCTTCCACTCATGGGTAAGCTATGCAGTGAGGACTTAAATATTGCCTTTATTCATACAAGTACATATCAGATAGGCCAACCAAAAGAAGATAGCACTTACGGCATGTTAGGAGATAGAGTTGTCTATTGTTTCTTTCAGAAATAGTGTCTGAAAAAAGTAGTACAACCTTGCAATTTGTTTCCCCCTTTATATTTTTTGAACTATAAACAAATTGCTAAGGATGCTTTGTTCAGTAAAAACAAATGAAGGTAACGATGGCAGTGCTTCATTTCTCTTTCAGGTCACTTAACATACATTTCCCTGCATTCCCCCTCAGGCAAGTTCCCATGAGATCCATGCAGCACGCTTTAGTAGCCAATGAGAAGCGTCTAGTTCAGGGGTTCAAAAATGCAGTCGCGAACCGAAAACGTGGAGTGCGTGAACGTTTTTTACCTTTTATATTTCATGCACATGAATGCTGTATGGCAAAACTTGTATGTGTGCGCTAATACTGTAAATATTGCTGCGCGCTACTAACATTCACAGAAAATTTTGCATCCCTGCTCTATTTGCAAGATCTTGATGAATGCACGTTTTGTAATTTCACTCTTTGGATGACCCACTGCATTGGATGACCGGGGCCATGGTCTCATTCATACCCTCTCTGCACATCCTTGGTAATAAATTGTTTAAGTTTTATAGCTGCTCTAAAACCATGCGCAATATATCACTCTGCATGCACTGTGAACCCTGGATTCCTGTTCCATTGTGACGCAACTATAAAATGATAGGGAAGACGGAAAGTTAGCAACCCTGGCTTTCTGAAAACGTTGTGGCGTAGCCGTGAGTCAAACCACAAGCGGGCGCTTATTGCTGGCGACAGAAGCCTAACCTTGAAACGTCACTTAAGTTCACAGTTGCTCACTTTGCGAACCGTGATGATCGTGATGAGATTTCACAATGCCATTCGGCTTTTTGTAAATAGTAGTTATTAGCATCCTCTTACATTTGACATTTCGTTAGTCGTACGTAACATTCCGGCCTCAATTTGGCGCCCCCAAAGTGCTGCGTCCTGGGGCAGATGACCCCCTTGCCCCCTTGTTACGCCACTGGCGGCCGGTCGCTAACGGGAAAATGCTCCAAAATGAAGCGACGCGCAGAGAGAACAACATTTTGGCATGATGTCACAGCGTTGTGACTCAGTAATGGCGGATTGTCGAACTTTGTTTGCTTCCCACATCTTAACCGCGTTACCAATCTTGATAAAAATTAATGATGTAGAATCAGAACGAAACGTTCTATCGATGTGAGCGAAAAACTAAAACAAAAAAATTCATGTCAGTTAACCTTTAGGGAAAATGAAACATTGAAGGCGTATGTTGTTTGTCAAATTCCGTTAGGCCAGTCACAATAATCTCCGGGTTGCTTGCAACCTAATTCTGTTCAAATAGCAATACAGCAACAATCTTCTCTTGATATGAGGTGCGTGGAAAGTGTGCTCCTAACTGTGGTCGAAAGTAAAAATGGTTACAATGAGATAAGAACGTTTTAGAAAACCATGCCGGATGTCATACATAAAAAAGAAGTGCACGAAATTTGACGAAAAAGCGTAAAGTTGAGATCTGATTGTAGAATTCAAACATTGCGCAACATACCACGCTGCTTGAAAACAAATAACGAGACTTCTCACCGATGAGCAATATCTAATAAAACTATTTTTAAATAAAAAAATTGGTTTGTTATTTATCTCTATCGTAAAGACCACTTATTGCGTCTATTTCAAAATGTGAGAGAATTGTAGATTCTCATGAAATTGTCCGATGTTCGTGGCCGCGTTAGGTATTTTTTATGATTACAGCCGCCAGCGGGCACAATTCACTTTTATTTTGTTTGCTTTGCTTCTGTTCTGCTTCCACACGCAGCGGCTAGCCTGCATTTGTTTGGTCGTCTTTCTACGAAGTGTCCTAATGCAGCAAAAGCGTAGCCAGGGGGCTATGTCCCCAAAACCTTCATCATATCTAATCATTTCGTGCTTTGAGTAACGGGCTTCTAAACAAAATACTGTTGTCCGATTGAAAAGAGACATTTCCCCCGTCACCAAATTTTTGACTAGCTACGCCAGTATAATGCAGCTGAGGGCACACAAAGAGTTTTTATTAGCGCACGGAGTTGTTTGCATCATGAAATACAATCGAACGCATGCAATAGAAAAAAGGCTCTTGTAAAATTCTCAAGTTTGATGATGTGACATTGGTCGCAGATCTGCAGTACCATTCGAAAAGCGCTGGCTATCACGTGGAGGACCTCAAAGCGCCTGACCATTTCCAAATAGAGTTGGTTGAGCTGTCAGAAGATAATATTATAAAATCCCTGTTCGACACAAGGAGGCATCGCTTTGAAGTGCTGTTTTCAAAAATGCTGTTTTCATGCCTGGGCCAGTACACTCCAGAAATGTTATGCTGGTTTGGTTCAACCTACCGCTGTGATTTCCCAAGTAATACTTTACCTGCAGAATATCTCAGAATTACGTTGAAAACCCGCTTTGTTTTGATGAAAGTAAATGCAAATCTATCCGTGAAATCGATCAGGACAAGTCAGTTTCATTAGCTTCAATTTCAACAACCACGTTTAAAAGAAAGGTTAGGGCCAAGAATTTTCTTCTTTAAAAAGTTGAAAGGCGGAAGTGGCATGGTGGTTATGCCAAATATCGAATTTTTCCCTAAAGTGAAGAATCAAGAGGTGAGCCTTCTGCTCAATGCATGTTAAATATCGCAACCACTAATTTGCTCCTTCAAAATTGCGGAGTCGTTTACAAACGAAACACGGTCTTCATTGAAGAAGTACTTTCAATTTTTGAAGAAACTGCACGAATATTTGTGCAGACAGTAAAACGTCCTCCAGTCATCAGGCGAAAATGACTTTGTTAGTAAAAAATTCCTCTGTCGTCTTGAAATTGCACATGTGCTGACGAAAAAAAAGAATTTTGCGAAGTTGAGTCCGTAATCAAACCATTCTTGAAGATGGCAGCCAAAGTGTTGCATAGTGGAAAACATGCTGTGGATGAAGTAGAGCAAGTAATGTTGTCTAATGTTAAAATGAACAATTGATGCACCATGATTATCGTCACATCGGCCATGCGTACACAATACTGTGAATGGGAATGCAGAAACCGATGGCAAGGGTGAAAGAAACCGAAAATAGATTACAACTTTGGCGCTGGTGTACGAAATATTCGTACTTCGAAAGCCCACTTTTAGCCCACGTTGAGCATATACTTTTGCGCTACGCCAGTTTGCAAATCCATGACTCGTCAGGCAGTTCGCACTAGATTGCTGTTCAAACGCTCAAATGATGTTGAAAAGGTTTGTATTTTGGATTTTTTGAGGGTGACGTCAAAAGTGGAACGGTTTGAGATCATTTTGGCTGAGGTTACTCGGCCCTGGGCACCAACCGCAAAAGTGAAATTTTGACTCAAGTTTTAGAACTAGGCTGTGATCCGAGACTTTGGAGCCTTTGATTGGCTTTCTAGAGTTTCTAGTTCAAAATCTGTAGTCCAAAAACAACAAAATTTGATTATAAATAATGTTAGAGTCCAATATCCTATTATTAGCTCAACAACATCCTATTATTAGCTCATGATGAACAATCTCACTGCGTCATCAAATCATTGGCCCGGAACCGATGGCATTTCCCCTAATTTGCATAAAGGTATGGCTACTTAGCCTGAATTATGAAATTATGCAACTTCTCCACCATCCAACTTGAAACACGAGTGGCCTTTTTAGCTCTCTATTACAATTGACTGGACAATGTAAGAAATTTTTAGAAATTGGCCCCCTCTAACGCACCTCACCAAAAAGCCTGAATACACAAGTGAAATAAATGCTTTGAAAATGTTTTTTAATATTCTGTTAATGCTGTTTATTCTGTTTTTTAGAATTTGCGGCCTAACCGATGCTCAGTTCATTGATATGCGGCCTTGTAATAAGTAGAATTTTCCCACCCTTGCTTTTGAGAGTACATGAAGTCTCCATGAATACGTCTTGGTATCATGCAGCAACATGAAGGCTTCGTGGCTTCAACACGAAGCACATTGCTAGTTGGGAACTCACAATCACGTTTTGATTTTAAACGTAAAGATAATGGACAGTAAAAAGTGCTAAAATTTCGGTTTTCATTTCGATTTTCCATGAGTGTACGTTTCAGCAGTAAACAGTGGTCCTTAGCAACTTTTCTTATTTACCTTTTTCAACATTTAGTAACATGGTCCGACAATACAGAAAATTATTTTTGATACGTTAAAGCATGGATATCCCACAACACAGCTGTAAAAAGTTTCGGAACTGTTTTATTACTTTNTNGGCGATGCGGAATTGTCATTTTGAAAATATTGAAATAAATAGGCCGCAGTTTCATCAGTTTTCTTTNTGTGACATTTGAATAAATTTGATTGAATTCTGTTTGAACATATGGTAAANCGATTGTTTCATTCTTATGAATTGCTCCTTAATAACTTTTCGTCTTTTGAGATTNAAAAAAAATTAATTGGAAAGCGTAATGCTTAAAAATGTCTGCGGATTTCAGGTGCACGCTCTTTGTGTAACAAAAGTAATGAAACCTAAATGACGAAAATAATAAACAACCGAAAATTTTTCAATGTTTCATTCCCTTGCCCAAAAAAGTAGACACAAATATAATAAAAAATCGTCGATCCTTTTATGTCAGATATTTGTTGTGAAAAAATACATTTATTAAACGTTTTTATTTCTGCAGCATAGCTTGTTGAAATAGAAGCAGCCTATTTTCTGTTTGATGCCATCTGGAACGATATATTGCATGTAACATCCCACACTAACTTTTATTGCTTCGCTTTGTTCGCGAATCATGAACGTTTACCAAAAATCCAATTTTGCAATTTAGTGTTGAACAACACTTTTTACTACTACGTTTATAAGACCTTGTTTGCAATGCCTGTATAACTTCTTTTGTTAAGATTCGTCGCAAAAGTTTAGGGTGATTCGACAAATAGTCAAATCTTGGTTAGTCATCCTCACGTATCATTCTCCAAATAGAAGTTAGAATCGTGGTAGAAATACAGGGTGAGGCGTTCAGTTGATAAATAGCAAGCCGTCTGCATAAATCCTTATACAGTGTGTTTAGGAAGAACAGATGGAAATATTTAATACAACAAAACAGCCCACGGCATAAGGAAAGCTATGCGAAGCTCAAATGTGATAGGACATGAAAAAAACCTGTTTATGAGTTCCTGTTTTACTGGTCGGCCTTTAGATCGCAGCTCCATCCAAGAGGGCTAAATGTTAAAGCACGTGGTCCTGCCAAGGAGGGCGGACTAGTGAAATTTGTCTTGACCAACCAGGAGAAGCATAACTTAAAAGAATGCTGACAATACTTCTGAGTTAAAGCGAGTGCGTTTTTCAGATTGTTTATCCACTTTATAGAAAAATTTCAGAAACGTCCAAGCTTCATCCAAATGTGCTTGCTTCCCGGCATATGCTGCATGCAACAAAAACCACTCTAGAGACTAAAGTCATTTGCTTTTGGTTTCTTCCGACAAACAGAGCTAAAGCAAGTCAATGAAAAATATTTCCATTTGGAAAAAAAAACATGGCGAGTGTTGTTCGTACTAATGTTGCTGCTGCTATACTTGCTGTATCAATGCCATTTCGAAGAGCCACATATGCGAAGACGTACAAGAGCTTGGGGGTAAGTAATGTTCAACTGAATGTAGCCTATTCTAATGTCCTGACATCATATTTGCCATTACTGTTATCAGAGGCAATAATCCAAGATAATGAACATTTGAAGAGAATCCAAGCACCGTATATCCGCATTTTTCGCGAAATAGTTGATAGTTTGTGAAGGGCAGTAGTTACTCAACGTTTTCTGGTTAATAGCATATTGGAACAAAGTCTTATCAGCAAGAATTCCGAGAATATGTTTACAGAAATTAGCGTGTTGGTCAATTGACCACTGCGTTTCGTAAATAGCATCACTCCACTCATTGATATAAATTAATTTGTATCGTTTCAACTTTGCATGTGATGATGTTACAGTGCTTTACTGTAACTTGATTTAATAAAAGTGGGATACATACAATTTGATGTCAAATAATGGCACTAAAATTTGTCAACAAAAACGTGTGACATTCCACTAAATATCTTGCAAATATTAATTGTTAAAAGCCAATGTCGATTTAAAAAAGAAGTACAACATTTACCATGAATATGCAACTTAACTATAAAGTGGAAATTCCTCCCCTGAAATTATGATACTCCTCCCTGGGGAGAAATGCCTCTCCGTTTGGGAACCACTGACCGAATGACTACCAACAGTTTAACAGTAGGCCTTGTCAGCGAGTGCAAGAATGTGAAATTTCGTTAAGTGTTCGATAGCGGTCTATACTGTGTGTGGTAAACATCCTCTGCCTATAAGTTCGAAAAACAGGTTTATGTTTCAAATTTTGTTCTTTTGCAATGCAAAAAGCTTTGATATAGCTGTGGCTGTGCACTTATCTGCTGCGTTTAGGTTTAACAACATGAAAAATGTGCTGAAATGCGTAACTACGTTACATTGTTTGTGTGTCCTGCGTCTCGTAAAGGCCGTTTTAAAACCTTTAAGTCCCGTGCACGCCAAAAGTTTGGGGTTATATAGTGGTGAACATTTTCTACCATGACTCGCCAGGCGATTGTGCTAGAGAGTTGGTCAAATCCTCGAAAGAACGGATTAGAGTAGTACTTTAGAACAAATAAACAAGAAAAAAGTCGGGGATGGTAGGTTTGAGTGGCGCTTTTTTTGGGTGACGTCATACATTGTGGTGTGTTTTAGCTATTTTGGCTCAGGTTACCTGACCCAGGGCCTCAACCCCCGAGGGGTATTTCTTTGTTTGCTTTCTTTTTCAATGAAACTAGGCTACGATCTGCATCTGTTGAGCCCTTGATGGCCCTGCCTACGTTTGTGGTTGGAAAGTTATGCCAAATATGCCAAATCATCTATATAACTCTTTAAAGATCTAAATATCTTTCTTTGTGCTTTTAAAACCACAAGGTCCTAACCAAAAACGCTAGAAAGCCAATCAAGTGCTCTAAAGATGCGAATTTCAGCCTAGTATTTTTTTAAGAAACGAAACATTGGGCCTTGAGATTGGAGACCAGGGGCCGACAAAAGGGCCAAAATGGCCAAAATCTGTCCCACTTTTGACGTCATCAACAGAAACCCGAAGTCCAAACCTATTCAAATGTTTTTATAATCAACTCTACTGGGCTAGCCGCATCTTTAGGGGGTTTGAACTCCTCTCCAGCTCAATGGGCTGGCGTGTTACGGCGTGGCAAACAACGATTTAATATACCCAGGGTCAGCGTTTTTGGGAGTTGAATTGTTACCAATTTTTTTGTTTCAGATCCATAACTTTGGCTCCAGATACGCTGGAAAGCCAATCAAGTGCTCTTAAAACTCGGATTCTAGACTAGTTTACAAAAACATTGAGTCAAACATTTGGCCCATTAGGTCGGGATCTAGGATCTGGTAAAGGGGGCCTAAAAACTAAAAAAGTCTACAGTAAGTATCGTTCAATCGTTAAATATCAGTAACAAATCAATTCGTGCGTTGAGTCGTGTCCCTGCAATCTTTCATTTACAAATTAAGTTCAAGGCGACAACGTATTGCCATGCATGTTTGTTGATGTGAGTATCTCCATACGACGATGAATTACAAACTGACAGATTTCTCAGCCCTGAGTTTGAAATTACTATTGTTTATGCACCTCTATATTACCAATTATTTAAATTACGAAGTAAATAAATACAATCCAGACAAGAGTGTGTCACTGTGGAGATCAACGCCTTATGCCCAAAACTAGCAATCGTTAATTTTCGATAGGCCTTCAGCTTCTAATCAAGACTTTACAACTACCAATGTCACGTCATTGAAACCAAACAAACAAGAAATGTGTAAAAATCAAATTCCCTGTGACAAATGACTTATAACCTTAACAGGAATATTTATAAAAATAGCAGTGCTTCACTGGAGTGCATTAATGAATTACGCTGCGCAATATATAGTACAGTTGCCATTGTTCAAAAAAGCTTCATTTTACAGCATCAAATTGCAACATTAAAATTCGGCAGTAAGCAACATGTTAAATTCATGACATGAAAGAGAAAGAAAATAGGAAAACCTAAAGAGTATGAATTCACAGCTACAATACTACCACACAAAATAATACACCTGCAGTTACTTGTTTAATTGTACTTATATGAATACTTAACTGCAACAGACTCACACTTGTAAATCTCACAACATCAAGCAAATTTGAAACACGAAAACTTTACGGTATTATATCACACCTACACCACATTATTACCACAAAAAAAAATTGCAGCTGCCAAATGATTAAGCACTATTTCCAACAATGATAACTTCACAGCATTGAATCAAACGGTACCACAACAATTCATCGAACGACAATATATCGAACCGATAGTTGATCGAAACGAAAGTTTATTAAATTTTTCAAAACTAAATACCAGCATTTTAAATAGACATATGCAATGCGTTCATTGAATTTTATTATACCCATCTAAAGCGTTTCAAACGCACCCATGAAAAGAGTTCATCGAATTTTATTAAACCCAATAACAGCGTTTTAAATGCACACACACAATTATTTTGTCGAATTTTGTCGAACTCAATATCACCAGCCTTTTGAATCACCTATACAATGAGTTCAACAAATTTTATTGAACCCAATACAAGCGTTGTAAAATCCACGTACACATCAAGTTTATTGAATTTTGTTGCAATCAATACAAGCGTTTCAAATGCACCACACAAAATGAGTTTACTTAAATTTATTAAACCAGGCACGTAGCCCGCGGGAACGTGTCTCCAAGCGCTTGCAATCACTAACCGAGACCAAAACAAGATGCAACGTTTTCGCAACTGTTTCCGAAGTACCAATTGGCTGTATCCCACCTAATGGTGATATAAACTTCAATTCGAGACCATCGCAAAATTCCACTTTAATAACGCTGACGTGCTACAAACATTGTATAACTTACCATGTCTGCAGCATCAGCCGTTGTCTCAATTCAATGCTCGTCAAACTTTCGTTATGGTGGCCAAATACGCCTTTTCCGTCGCAAGTAAAGACCCAAGCTTATTTTTGATGGCCCAATTTTAAACGTATGCTGTATTCAGTTACCTGTTGTATGACAAAGCTATGTTAATGTCATGAACTGTATAATGACAAAAGCAATGCTTAGTTAACGTCAAAAAATCAATGTTGCATAGCTGTTTCAGTAGTCTACGTTTTAGCCCAGGCAACCACAGCATAGGTGTTGCGCGGCCC